>Ga0209450_10000243_pt1 | contig 29564 bp, 32 predicted proteins | sample FrelakmetLWP11LW_FD_187149 | JGI IMG/M metagenome (GOLD analysis project Ga0209450, IMG submission 187149) | Freshwater lake sediment microbial communities from the University of Notre Dame, USA, for methane emissions studies - LWP11 LW (SPAdes)... | ecosystem: Environmental > Aquatic >...
GTTTCGGCAATCTCAGCTTCCTTTGTGTTATCAGCTTCCATTTTCTGAACATTTGCTTCAGCTTCTTGCGCGTCGCCCTCTTGCTTGTTCTTGTTTCTTAAATATTTTAGATTATCGTTCATTTGTCCTCCTTTTTTATTATTATAGCAAATAAATTAATTGACTTATAGGCAATTTAATAGCATAATATCAAACCTGATCCCTAAGGAGCGTCGTGTACACCAAAACGATAATCGATGGAAGAACCTTTTTTGAACAGAGCTTCGTGAGAACCTTGGGTATTTATTTGGGTGACCCACCCAAAAAGAAGCCAAAAATACCCAGGGACTATTCCTTGATTGCCGATATGGTATTTGAAATGGATATACATTCCTTTGTGCCACTCACTCAGGAGGTTAACTCCAAAGCAGATTACAAGGAATGCTACGATCGATTTTTGCTAAACAATAAATTGCTTTTTCCAACCACAGTAGAGCTTTATATCGTCAAGAATTCAGAAATCGAAAAGTGCAATGAAGAAATCCTTAACCCTAATTTCATGTGGCCATGGGAGCAGCTATAAATAACATCAAGGTTATAACTTTGATGTTTTTTATTTGATATAATTATTTTTATGAACAGTCGCAGAAAATATTTCAACTTTGGGGGTGCTTTAACTCTACTTATTGCTATAACCCCAGTACTTTTATGGCTTATAGCAATGCCGCTAGATTGGGATGGCGCCCAAAATATATTTCAGAGTCTGGGTAAGCTAGCAGGCCTTGCGGGCATGGCGCTTTTTGCCTGGGCGGTAATACTCAGTGCCAGGTTCAAAATATACAATCGAATGTTTCACGGGCTTGATAACACCTACAGGGCTCACCACAATATTGGTTCAATGGCGTTTATTCTGCTTCTGCTTCATCCTCTATTTCTGACAATTCGCTACTTTTTGATATCTCCCAATTCCGCCTTCGAGTTTCTGAAGCCAAATATCCTCTCGCCTTTCAGAGCACTAGGAAGCATTGCATTATTCGGAATGGTTGTTGCGATATTTGTGACACTCTATTTAAAAGTTGAATATAAGAAATTTATCCTTGCCCAGAGAGTTCTTGGGCTTTTGCTTTTTATAGGTGCAATTCATGCTGTTTTTGTTGGCGGAAGTGATTTGGGCTTATCCGGAAATGGAATTATTAGCTTACAAATTTACTTTGCACTGCTTGTTGGTATGGCATTGGTTGTTTATGTATATCGGTCAATATTTCATGGCAATTTTGCTAAGTTTTATAACTATAAGCTTGATGAAATTAGAAAATCAGGCAGCATTTACGAGATAGTACTAAGCCCCATTGATGAGAAGATGAATTTTGTTCCTGGACAGTACGCCTTTATCAAACAAGACACCAGGGGTCTATTAGCAGAATCACACCCCTTTTCAATGAGCTCATCGCCCACAGAAAGTAAGTTAAGGTTTGGTATTAAGGCTCTAGGCGACTTTACTAGTGCACTAGAAGAGGTTAAGGCTGGCTCAATTTTTAAAATTGATGGCCCATATGGCACCTTCTCAAACAAAGTAGTAAAAAACCCAAGACAGATATGGATAGCTGGTGGAATTGGCGTGACGCCCTTTATATCTATGGCTAAATCAGCCGATGAATCGCAGAAAATAGATTTATATTATGCACTCAAAACAAAACAAGACGCCTTCTATTTAGAACAACTGCAATCAATAGCCAAGCAAAAAACAAATTTTAATCTGATTCCTTTTTATGAAGATAAAGATGGTCTGCTAACCGCAGATGTAATATTAGATAAAAGCAAGGATCTAGATGGCGCAAACTTCATGATATGTGGTCCTGCACCAATGATGAAGTCTATTAAGTACCAGCTTAGGCTGAAGGGAGTAAAGAGCAAAAATATTAACACTGAGGAGTTTAATTTGTCATGAAAAAAGCCGTAGCAATAGTATTCGTAATTGTAGCAGTACTGATGTCTGGAATGTTAGTATGGGGATTCATAGATGCTCAGAAAAAAGAATCTGCTGTTGAAAATAAAGTACAAGATGTGCCTACCACGACTGAAACTGACGAAGAAGCTACTCAGCAAGAAGCTAAAAGCATCAATCTGTCTGAACTTTCCAAACATAATAAGCCTAACGATTGCTGGGTAACGATTCGAGGAAATGTGTATGATGTAACAAGCTATTTAGATGAACATCCCGGCGGAGCTGATCTCATACTTAACTACTGCGGAGAAGATGCTACCTCTGCATATAACAATAAGGGTGGAGAAGGCAGGCACTCTGCAAATGCCGACTCGATTTTGAATGACTATTTACTTGGCAGTCTTAATTAACAACCAGCGTTGTTATAAAATAGCTATTTATCAATCGCGTAATTTATAAAAGATAAAACCCCACCGATAAGGTGGGGCGATTGAGTCATTAAGTTCAGTTAATGATCAGACTAGGATTGAACTGATCGATTACTGAACAAAGCACCTCTACAGAAGTTGCCGACACATTAGAAAGTTCAATTTCTTGCGGAGTAAGGGTATGCATAACCCCCAAAGTAGTAAGATAATTGAGTTTTTTGCTAGCCCTATCTCTGACATTCTGCCTGAAGTCCTTATTGGATGTCATATATATGTCAGAGGTGGACTGATATTGCCCCTGGACATTCTTAGGCCAAACGTCGCTAACTTTTGCAACCTTGGAATGCGCAATCTGGGCGATTTCGTCTCCCACGCAGTTGGCAAATCCAATCAGTGTGGCGTAGTCATTATAGGCAGAAACGATATTTGCAATCTGCCTATTCATCTCTTTACTATCTACATACACATCGTGCTTGATAAGCACCGAATTGAAGACTCTTCTTGCGGCAATTTCATTGGTAGAGCTTGCGATGTTTAGCAGGTCTTGAATTGCAAACTTAGTGTTATATGTATCGGTGAGAGAGTCGCAGGTGTCTAGCAAATATTTTTCAGCTAGAATTTGCTCCCCTTTTTGGTACGTTACAAGCTTGAGTTTTGCAGTACTCAACAGTCCTCCTCGGCTCGTAGGGCCGCTATATAATACTTTTATAGCTTGCCTATGTCAACATTTGCTATTTAGATGATTTAAATGCTTTGGGGTTTTTGTAGATATACAAACAAATGCCCAGTAGAGCCAATACCTGCACAATACTTGCTACAAGACGAGCTGTATCGTTGTATATTATTAGATTTAGAACCAATGAAATTGTTATTACTAAGAAGCTGGACTCAAATATAAGCTTGGAGGTTTTGTTTTTGATATTTTGACCAATCACCAGGGCCGCCATTCCCAGCGACAGAGCCACAGTAAGGCTAAAAATATTAAGCGTTGCAGCATTATCAAAAGATAGATAGTAATTTATCGTGTACGCCGTAGCGTTATTTAAGGTTCTCTCAAAAAAGAATAGGCCGGTCACAAGTATGGCCGCAAACGCTAGAAAAATATTTATGTAATAACTAGTTTTGCTCCGTAGTGCTGACGAGGAGGTCGCAAATAACATCAAAATAGCATATAGATATACTAAATACTGCAAAGACTTAAAGTCTAAAATTGGCAAATTCCATAACATATTTACACCAAACACACAAAGCTCGACGACTGCCAAAAGCGTCATAGATATACCAAAAAGCTTAAAGGTCGGTTTTTTAAGCTTGATAAACCAATAGCCAAGAAACGCAAAACACACCATGTTACCTGCTATAAAGATTGATTGAGCCAAATTTGCTGTGGTGTTCATACGATAAGTCCTACTGATTTAGCGTGCCCAGCACAATTATCCATGCAAGCACTGATTTGGCAATTAAGCTTAGCCAGATATAACCCTTTTCTCCATAAACATAGTTTTTCCATTTTCCGACCTTTTTGTATTGCAATAGCATATTGATTGCAAAGGTGTTGAAAAAGACAAAAGTAATAATAAAGCCAATTTTTGCCCAAGACGGTATGGAATCAGAGATATTGTTGGTGTTAACCCAGAAATAAATAAAGCCGATGATCCACGGGGTAAGCCCGGCAACGACGCCAATATTGTACGGAAACCATTTGGTCTTATCTGTTAGCTGGTTATATCTCTCCATCATCAGACCCATCATATTCATTATCCAGTTAAGAACGAAGACAAAAACTACACTAGGAAGTTCGGTAAGCCCGGCCATCATCATTAGCCCTACAAGCATCAAAGAAGAGCTTATAGAATACTCCCACCAACGAATTGGGTTGATGCCATTTTTAATATTTTGCTCGTAACGGCGAATATATAATGGCGAGGCGATTAATAGATGGAAAAAGGCTGCGATTAGTAAAAATATTGGGGCAATTACTGCAATCGGAACATCCCAAATTCTTTCCGTTACGACCATAAACCCACCCCCCGGTGTTGTATCAAAAAACCTAGTTAGGATTGGTATTTTAAATGAATAATTAAGAATAGCAAAAAGTATCCCGGCCTGTGCAAGGTGGATTAAGCCCATAATTAAATTAAACTTTTGTAATTTTTTACCCTGAATTGTTTTAGCCTTCATAAATCTCCATTTATTTATAAATCAATTTTAGCATAAGCTCTTTAAACTATCTATTGAGAACGGTAATAGAAATCTGCAACACAGTTGCTATAGATACCCAAATCAAATAAGGGGTGAAGGCTATGGATGCAAGCTTGCTGTAGGGCCAGATAGCTATAATGCACCATACTGTCGTCACAAGTACCAACACTATATCTATCGAAGATAGTATTTGAGACCTCAGACCAAACTGCAGAGGCGAAAATGCAAAATTGAAAAATAAATTAAGCCAAAAAGGCAAAGCTACCCGCCAGCTTATTTGTCCTTTGCTTAAAAGATAAAAAACATAAATATTAACGGCAAAAATTATTGGATACAAAAAGCTCCATATTTGGCCAAAGGCAATTTCAGGCGGAGCCCATGAGGGCTTTTTTTGTCTTGAATACCAAGAACCATATTCCATAATGGTATAATATATTACATAAGAACTATAAGCTAGATTAAAGGCCCAAAATACTGTATAAATTACAATAAATGAACAAAAAGACTACAAAATCCGAATCAGAAGCACTCAAATTCAAGTGGGTAGTCCTTACTGCTGTTTCTGTAATAGCTACTGGTACAGTTTTTTATCATTACTTTATGCCCCTAAAATGGCTTGATGCAGTTTATTTTTCGGTCATCACGATAACTACGGTAGGATATGGTGATATCCACCCTACAAATGATATAACAAAAATATTCACTATTTTTTATGTTCTAATTGGGGTTGGAATTATTGCTGCGTCACTAAATATAATCGTCAGAACAGCAGCTCAAAGAAGAATTGAAAAGCAAAAAAACAAAAGAAGGAAATAATATGCTTCGAACTATTAAAAAGTATATATCTACGGTCAATAACCCGGCTGAACTTTTACTAATACCCAGTATTTTTGTCTTCACAATAATTAGCTATGTAGTTTTCAGAAGTAAGCCAGCCATCACACTCTCTGGCGATATATCCATTGGCCTTATGATGCTTATCTCGGCGGCTGTTATTTGTGTTTTTACATTCACGCCATTTTATTTAAAAGGTCTGAAACAAAGGCATATAAATCTCCGCCTAGGAGCTCTAATTTATAATTGCTTCGTGCTTACAATTGCCCTTGCTATCACTGTCGCAATGGTAAGCTTTCTTTTGATATCGCTTCTCAATAATTCTTTTAAGAACTTGGCGCTCGATGCATTTATATCATCGGCCTTTGTAGGAATCTATTCGGGGGTATTGATTTATCTAATTATTCCAGTTGCAATGGGCATGAATACAGCTATTGTTGCCAGGCTCTTTTCGATAGTTATGGTCTCGGGAATCATCCTTAGTATGTTAACCAACAATAACCCAAATTGGTGGCAAGTCAATTTCTCATATTTAGGCTGGGGAAGTGGGATATCATCTTTGAGCTTTAATCTCACAATCATAATGGCAGGACTTTTAGTGATTGCGCTGAGTACTCAATTCACTAACGACTTAAAGCGCTCCAAATTCATATTTGATAAAAAAGACGTAAATCTGAACATACTGAGCCTGCTTTTTATAGTTTTAGGAATTGATATGGCTGGGCTTGGAATTTTCCCCTACGATAAAGCTCCTGGAATTCATGATTTCTTAGGCTACTCAATGTTGATTATTTTTGGAGTCATAGTTCTTAGCCTGAGATTTATATTTCCAAAAATCGACAAAACATTCCTCACCAACTCTTACCTAACCCTAGCTTTGATTGCCTTTTGTTACATTCTTTTCTCAGTGGTAGGCTACTTTAGCCTAACTGCATTCGAGCTAATCGGCTTTATAATCACGTTTGGATGGCTGTTGATGTTTGTTAGAAAAATATCAACTATGAGCAAGGTTGATCAAAGCTAGCCGTATTTTAATGCTCGGCTTCGGCGGCCTCAGCATCAGCCTTAGTCTTGTGAACAGTTCCGTCGGGATGATGCGGTGGGCTATAGGTGGTGATGATTTTCATAGGCTCTTCACCGACTGTAGTGAAATTATGCTTAGCACCAGCAGGCACCAACACGGCGTCGCCTGAATTAAAATCAAACTCATTGCTATCTAGAAAAACTTTCCCCTTGCCAGAAACCAAATATAATACCTGATCTTCATGCGGATGAATTTCCATACCGATGTCTTCGCCTGGATTTACACTCATTACCACTACCTGGGTATGTTTAGATGTAGCCAAAACCGTTCTAAAGGTTGTGTTTTCAATTGCTTTTGATTCAAGATTTTGTAAATGCATATTTTTTCCTTTCACATTTATTATCAATTAAATTTTACCATATTTGAAAGTAAATATTTTATATAAAAGTAAGCCCCCGCGATAAGGCGGGGGTAAATGTATTTTATGTTAGCTGCTTGGAGCCTGAATAAGATTTGGGGTGATCCCGTACTCGAAATCCTTGAGCGGCACAATGCCACCCCACGAACCGAGCAGGAAACGTTCCGTAGAGGTACGCTCCAGGATGAAATCGGTATCAGGCAGATCGGCCAGTTCGTCCCTACTAAGCTCCTGGCCCCAGTAATACGTCTCGGCCTCGCCAACGATGTGTCGCAGACGGCGATCCTCGAAGTCAAAGTAAATGAGACTAACGAAATCAAATCCAATCGCTCCATTCACAGGCTCGACGTCAGCAGGGTTCTCGCTCAATCGAGGAGCAAAATCTTTGATTGGAATTACCCCTTCAGGGTAAATGTATCTCACACACTTAAAAACTTCAATCTGAGACTCATAGACTTCGCTTTCTTGCATGCTACATCCCTTTCTTGGTACTCCTTGCGGTAACGATTAGTATACAATAATATTAGTTAAAAATCAATAGTTTTAATATTCTTTATACTTATGCTATTTATTGTGTAAAATAATAGCATGTTGATTCTAAAATTATTACTTTACGGCTACGTGTTACTTTTTGCTGCCATACTATTTAATTACCTATCATCCCTTCTTAAAATAAAGGGCTGGTACGATTTTTTAAAAAATCCCAAAAAGACCCCGATAAAGTCTTATGTTTGGCTTTTTGTTATCTATCCACTTTTATTAGGAACGGTTATATTTTCTATATTTCAAATAATAAAATAAGCCCCTATTTAGGGGCTATGAATCCAGCCTCATATTTGCTGGTAGCTCAGGAAGCTCAGGATAAGGTAGGGCCATCTCATTTTCCTTTAGCGGAATAAATGCACCCCAGCTAGTATAAACAAAGCGCTCACAGTTCGAAACTTCGTCGATTTCTTCTAGGTCCTTCATAAGCAATGCTTCCTCAAGGGATATTTCTTCGCCCCAGTAGTAAGTTTCTGGTTCGGCCACAATGTGGCGAAGCATTTCTCCTGTATCGATTTCAAAAAACACCAATCTGATAAAGTCAAAGCCGATAGCACCAAAGATTGGACGCACCTTATACGGGTCTTTGGTTGGTGCTGAAACAATTTGCTTTACTGGTACTGCTTGCTCAGGGTAGATGTAGCGAATTGCCTCATGAACTTCATAGAGCTCCGACATTTCTACTCCTTGGCTCGCTAACGATATTATACCCCTAAATTCAAAACTTAGCTTGATTAATAGGCATTATTGCTTTATAAATTATTAGGTAACCCACCTACTCAAGGAGAGTCGTGTCAGAATCAAAAGACGAACGCCTCGAATATGGAAAAATCCGAGAGGATCGCAGGCGCGAGTGGGCCGCACTTCAAAACCCAGAGCTCGTAACAACGCAGCAAGCGCTTCAGATACTGCATAGAAAAAGCGGAGCTGGATTTTCTGATTTTATGAAAGAAAACAATGTTATTCCCCAAAGACATCCCGGTTTTATCAGTGCAAACTTTTATGTCAAAAAAGAAGTTGAAGAGCTTTCAGAGCGACTTCTAAGTATCTACATTGCCGGAAGAGTTAGGCAGAGTAGTCAAAAGAGCACTGAAGATACGTACTATAAGACAAAAACCATTGGCTGCTTGAATGAAAGCTCGTGGACAATTGAAGAGTTTATGGAGGCCTGGGGACCAAGCGACATCAGCTCCAGAGTAGAGTCACTTATCAAAAGGGCCCCGGCTATCCTTCTACTATCCCCAGCTGAAGCTCAACACCTCCTTCTTCTTTTAAGCAGACTTGGCGTATACCACCCACGAATAAGTAGATTCAAATTTGATAAAGTCTACTTTTTGAGGGAAATACGAAAGCAGGTTAAAGACGACAAGGAGCGTAGAAAGCTCTCTGGAATTATGGATTCGCTTTATGAATCTACCGATATTGGCGTTTTCGACCCCTCATTGCTGGTAAGAATTCTCTATGAGCTTATGGTTTCCAACCCAAAAACAAGACCTTCCGCTAGTTGAGGGTCTTTTTTATCTATATAATGCTATTATGAAAGCAAATATCAGATCTAAAAATATTCAATTGCCAGTGTTTTGCCCCGATGCAACCAGAGGGGTTTTGAGGGCTACAGACAGCACCGATATCAACGATGCAGGAATTAAGGGTTTAATAGTAAATACTTACCACTTAGTGGTGAGTCCTGGGGTTGAGACTGTTAAGGATTCTGGTGGCATAAATAAGTTTATGAACTGGAAGGGCCTAACAATCTCTGATTCTGGAGGCTTTCAGGTGTATTCTCTTATTCATAGAAAATCTGGCCTGGGCAAAATTACCGATGATGGAGTTACATTTAGCTTGGATGGCAACAGGCACATTTTGACCCCAGAAAGCTGCATACAAACACAATTTGACATTGGTGCAGATGTTATTATCTGCCTCGACGACTGTGCGGATCAAAAAATCTCCGAAGCGGAAATGATAAAAAGTGTCGACAGGACAGTCGAATGGGCAAAGCGCTGTCGCTTAGAATACGACAAGCAGGTTAAAGCTCACAAGCTTAATGACGAAAATCGCCCTCTTATATTTGCTGTGGTTCAGGGAGGTAATTACATCGAGCAAAGAACGCGCTGCGGCAAAGAACTTTCTGAAATTGGCTTTGATGGCTATGGCTTTGGTGGCTGGCCAATTGGCGAAGATGGCGAATTAAATGTTGAGGCATTGCAAGCAACGATAGAAAGCACTAAGAATTCAAAATTTCATTATGCGCTTGGGGTGGGAGATCCAAGAAGCTGTGTTGAATGCGCCGAGATGGGCTACAATATTTTCGATTGTGTTTTGCCTACCCGCGACGCCCGCCACGGAAGGCTCTATGCATGGAAGACTGAGCCATCATCAGACAATCTTAGCAAAGAATTCTATGAGTATATAAGAATTGATAAATCGGAATATTCAAAAGATTTCACACCAATAAGCAAGCACTGCGATTGCTATACCTGTAAAAACTACACTAAGGCCTATTTGAGGCATCTTTTCAAAATTAACGATACGCTAGCTTATAGATTAGCAACTATTCACAATATTCGCTTCTACTCACAATTATTCGAGCTACTGCAAGAAAGGTTTTAACAAAACATAGGCACCGAGAATCGCGAAAAAGACAGAGGTTACAATATGGGCGTATTTTTGCATAAAGCCCGATAGTGCGTCCAGAATTCTTTCACTATTTTTGCCCGCCAGAGCCAAAATCAAAAGAGGTAAAACTATTGGTAATATTGAAAAAATGACTGTCACTAATAGGTATAATGTTTTTTGAATACCCACAACTTGCAATTGTCTAAGATCTAGTGCGACCTCGAATATCATAGCTATAGTTGTGAAATTGGTTACCATCAAGACCACGCCAAGAACAAAAAACCCCAATAGACCCTGTTTCATATTAGTGTTCTGCTTCTTTTTCTGAGGACCCTTCCTAAAGATATCCAGCGCCAAGAACAGCAATAAAAAGCCAATTATTAAATGGGGTATAAGATCATTTCTGGGTGCAGGGGTTGGTCTTATTTGAGTGCTAAAAAATATTACGGCTGTGATTATTGAAATCGTTATTGTTGCGCCCAAAAGATAAACTAAAGCCTTTTTTACTGGCTGTGTTGGCCTTGATAATATGAAAAGCACTGTTACTAAAAGCACTGGACTAATGGCTGCGCCGAAAATAAACGGAAATACTTTTAAAAAATCACTCATTATTTTCTTAGGTCTCTTTTATTAAAAAGTATGATTCCAATAGCAAAAAACACTGCAAAAGAAATAATTAACACTGATAAGTCCCAGTAAGAAATGCCCTTTAATACTGTTTGCCCATTAGCGTAATAATAATTCCAGGTGAATTTATCCCAATTCTTCATCCAGTCTACGGTTTGAGAAAATGTATAAACCAAAAACATAATTACTAAAGTTAGCGTGGGAATTCCTATTGCTAGGTTTTTCCTTCCCGATAATGCCCCCACAGAAAAAGAAAATGCTCCCAATAAAGAAGTAAATACGAACAGCATAAGTGTGGCCTGCACCAGCCTGAGCACACTTAGCGACTCGTTAATTATTTGTATACCAACCCATATTGCCAAGGTTCCTGCAATATTCACAATTAAAAATATCAAAAGCATTGCTAAAAACTTTTCTATATAAAGCCTATTTCTAGATATTTTAGTCGATAGTGTAGTCTCTAGCGTGCCCTTATCTTCATCTGTGGCAAGTAAATTTACTCCCATGCTGATTCCTAAAATCCAAAAAATAAACGATCCGTTATTGAAAAATACCTGGCTATCTAAGTACTTATCAATTGTTCCAATATCTAATGATCCCGAAAAAGCCTGTAGCGATTCTGGCAGGTTTTTAAATACCTCCACCAGCTGAGGATTTTTAAAATCTGGGAAAATCCAAGTTATAAGTAAATTCATCGCAAACGCACCCAAAGACCAGGCCAGAATAACCCAACGCTTGTCATAGATAGTTTTAAGAGTCGGAATTCTAAACATTAGGCACATCCTTTCCGTACATCTTTAAAAATATTTCTTCTAAATCAAGCTCTCTGGTTCGTAAACTTCTGACTGGTTGCTTGGCGATAGCCTTTAAAAAGCCGTCTACCGAGCCAGCAATATGGCAGTGCATAAAATTACCTTCGGTCTTTAATTCCTTTATACCCTTAACGCCATCTAGCATCGCTTTATTGGCCGGCTTATCCTTAAACACTACATCGAATTCATGTATGGATTTTTCGTGCAATTTTTCTAGAGTCATTTGTTCTGCAACCCGACCCTTATTTATGAAACAAACTATATCGCAGACCTGCTCCACTTCCATTAAAAAATGCGAACTAATAAATGTAGTGCCCCCTGCTTTTTTATGCTCAAAAAGCATGTCAACAAATTCGCGCTGCAAAATTGGGTCTAAACCACTTGTCGGCTCGTCTAAGACTAATAGTTCTGGTTTATGCTGAAAGGCCGAGATTAAGCCAATCTTTTGCTTGTTTCCCCTGCTTAAAGTCTTTATTTTTGCACCCAAGTCAGCCTTAAGTCTTTTGGCCAACTTATTTACTTCTTTACTGTCCAGGGCGCCCTGTAAATGACCAAGGTAGCTAATGTATTGTCGGCCTGTTAGGTTTTCATAGTAGTCCATTTCGCCAGTTAAATAGCCAATGCGCTTGTGAATCATTTTGGCATCATCCTGAGAATCCATTCCTAAAACGTTTATTATTCCTTTGGTAGGCTTAATAAAGTTCATTAAGCAGCGTATAGTGGTGGTTTTGCCGGCACCATTGGGGCCCAGGAAGCCGTAAATAGAGCCTCTAGGCACTTCAATATCTACACCTCTAATAGCCCACTTTTTGCCGTACTTCTTACTTAATGCGACTGTTTGAATGGCATTATTCATACAATAATCATAAACCTTATGCTTGGTCTGAGCAAATGCCTATTGATTGATGAGTTTTTTGAATTCTGGATGTTTATTAAGCAACTTGGCTTCCTCCTGGCACCAGGCTGAATACTCATTGGGTCTACTAATTTCTTTTAGAAAGTCCTTCCAGCTAACCCATCTGGTATCTTTTACTTCTTCTGGGTTAGGGCTGGGGACAAAATCACCGACCGCGACCATAACAGGGCAAATTTCATTCTCAACAACCCCCTTATGCTCATATCTATATCTGTAGTCTTCTAGTATAAGATGAATGTCTGATAGTTCCAATTCAATTCCCAGCTCAAATTGTGCCCTTCGCTTGGCCGCTTGCTGCACCGTTTCGCCATCTGCCGGGTGTCCGCATACCGAATTGCTCCAGATTCCAGGCCAAGTAATTTTGCTATCCGATCTTTGCTGCAAAAGCAGTTCACTCTTTTTGTTGAACATAAATAGTGAAAATCCCCTATGCAAAGGAGTTTCGCCAGTATGGACCTTATATTTGTCCTCAAGCCCAAGCTTTGCGTTAGATTCGTCTACTAATACGACATGTTCTTTCATGGCTTAATTCTAACCTATAATCAATCCAAATAACACAAAGCCAAGGATAATGGCGCCAAATAGGCGCCTAAACAGATTAATACCCCATAGCACTTCAAGAATAGCCCATATAATTAAGGCCGTATTAAATAAAACATTTAAAAGATTATTATAGGGCTGTGCTGGAATAATCAATCTAAGGCCATAAGCAAAAATAGCGACCATTAAGGGCAGATTGGGAAATTGAAAAAATACGTATTTTCCATCTTTACAGCGAAATAATATATCTATTAAATGATGTTTTTTTGTATTTTTCATAATTTTATTTTAGCACCTATTAGTTATTGACATTTATACTATATAAGTTTATAATTACTTTGATTCAGGGCGTTGTATGCCCTGACGAACCAAGGAGTAGCCATGACGGCAACCCAAAACATTGATTCGGATATTATCCAGAGTGAAGACTTCGATGGCAAGCCGCCGCGTGTGGTGAAGCTCAAGACCTTCACCGGTACTCTGCTGGTGTGTTTTGCACTTTTCGCCTTGAGCTCGCTTTTGGTGATGGCTGACAGCAACAGCAAGCGCCTCGAGACGGAGCGCGCCACAGCCGAGCGAGAGCTCCGAGCCTACGCCGAGCTCAACGACCTCCCCATCCGGGAGATTACCGTTGAGTGGAGAGACTATAAGCTCTACGCTTCTTGGCAAGAAGGGAGCCAACGATGCTCCGGCATCGAGGTAATTCCTCCTTCCAACGGTAGCTCTCTCTACGGCACTCAGCAGAGTGCGGTCGGAGATGGCAACTGCCGGAGTGAAACCGGCACTGCCGGCATCAACTCTGCTTCCGATTAATCAATTTTCGTCCGACATCGTCACTTGACTTTGTCGGCATATAATCGCTAGTGGACGCACTAGCGTAAGCCTGGGCCCTGCATTGGCAGACGTGCCCCACACCCTTCCTCTCCGCAGGGACCCAGGCACTGATCGACCCGAGGGCTTGCTGAGAAGTTCGACTTCTCTCGCCAAGCAAGCCCTCGGGTCATAGCCCGCCTCGCAATACATTTGCGGGGTTTTTTCGTATAAATATTATTTCAATAGTGATTTCATTTGCTTCGCAATTAGGCTAGTGGCATAACTAGGACTCAATCTATAAAGCTTATTCATAAACTTCGAATCTTTTCCGGCGTAAACTCTGGGGATATTTTTCTCAATTGCTTTTACTACCAGCTTTGCAACATCTGCTGGTGACTGTGTTGGTATTTTGGCTTTTTTAGCGTCCTCTTCACTCATTGGCGATTTAACACCCGAGTTCTTGGTTATATTCGTACTTGTTGCACCCGGAAAGACTACTGTTGCATTTACACTTGTGCCAATAAGTTCCGATTGCAGACCTTCGGTTAAAAGCTTAACGGCAGCCTTAGAAGCTCCATATACACTCTGCCCAGGAACTGGCAAAAAGCCACCCATACTAGATATGTTAACGATATGTGCCGCAGGTCTTTTAAGAAGTTCTGGCAAGAATGCCTTTATCATGTAAAGTGTCCCGTAAAAGTTCACGCCCATTACCCTGTCGATAGCTTCATAATCTAGATCATTTACTTTAACAAATGGCTGTATAATGCCGGCGTTATTTACCAATCCATCCACCTGACCCTGGGTCTTCATAATTTCTTTTGGTAATGCTTCGACAGTTTTTTTGTCTGCTACGCTTGCCTCGTGAATAGATAAGTTTTCACCCTGCTCACCAAGTTCGGTTTTTAGCTCTTCAAGCCCGTCTTTTCTCAGATCCACGCCCGCAACCTTACCGCCTTTATTTATAATTGCTTTAGTAATTTCTCTACCTATGCCGCTACCAGCACCAGTTACAACAAATACTTTATTCTTGATTTCCATATGCCTCCTAAATTTCTTTTATTATAGCAAATAAAAATTTAATCTTGATACCTTGGATTATCGTGCGGTGTTATAATTTTATAATGAATTTATACTATCTAGTCTTGGCCTTGTGCATTAATGAATTTATTCATGTCTGTTCTGAAGCTTGGGCAGCTAGAGACAAAGTCAAAAGATTAAGCGACTATATAAATAAAAAGCCTCATAAAGAAATGAGGCTAAAAGTAGATACAAGATTAAAATCTTATGCTTTTTCTCTGGGCATAATCATAATACTTACCCCAATCTTTTACTTTGGCATAAATATATTAAATCTAAGCAACGAAACCTGTTTACTGCTATCTGTATTGACTCTAATTATTAGTTATATTGTTGGATTTGTGTGGATGGACAAATACCACGTCGATATTGAAAAAGTTACGAAAATTTTCAAAAAATAGTTACGTTAAAATGATTTTATTCATCAACAAGTCTAGACGCTGGGCACTACGACGAGTATCATAAATAGCGAATAGGTTTTGTGAAGATAGTTGTAATAAGGGGGTATTTTTATATGTGATATCTTCCCGAAACAACACCAAAGAGCTTGAGTAGATACTTTCGGGAGTGTGGTAAAAAAAACACGTTGACCTAAATAACAAGCATGTATATAGTGGTGCATAAGAGCTTTAAAACACTATATACAGACATAAACACCAATAAAGGAGGGTAAAGATGAGTTTTGAGCAAATAAAAAAACGTAATGGCCAAATGGTTGATTTTGATCGTAGCCGAATTGAAACCGCAATCGGCAAGGCTAGCGATAGTGTTGGCGGTGAAGCCACCAAAGAAGATATAGTAGCTGCAGTAAACGAAGTTATTACACTCGCAGAACAGGCCTTTAGCGAATCAACACCAGATGTAGAAACCCTACAAGATCTTATTGAGCAGCAGCTAATGAAGGATGGTCATTACAAGACAGTTCGTGCATTTATCATTTATCGCGACACCCATAAAGCCATGCGCGAGGCTGAAGCTGCTCGCTCAGCCGAAAAGCTCGAACAGAGCAATCTAAAAGTAACTATGCCAGATGGAAGCCTTGAAAACTTCAGCTATGCTAAGTTGGTTAAGGATCTCATCGAAGCTGCCGATGATATTGCCGACGATGTTGATCTAGATGATATTGCCCAGGCGGTAAAAGGCAGTATCTATGACGGCATTACCTACGACGAGCTAGAGGACGCCATGATTATGGCCGCCAAAGCCCAAATCGAATCAGACCCCCTCTATTCTCAGCTCTCAGCTCGCTTAATGCTACGTAAGGTATATAAAGAAGTGCTGGGCAAGGAATATAAAAAAAACACAGAAGAAATTTACCAGGAAAGCTTTATTAACTTTATTAAGGACACCGTAAAAGACGGACGCCTAGACAAGCGCCTGCTTGGCTTTGATTTAAAGAAGCTTGCGGAATATATGAAGCCAGAACGCGACAATATGCTCGATTTTATGGGCCTAGATATGCTCCACGATCGCTACTTTATACAGTCCCAGGGTCGCGGCCGACGCCTCGAGGCTCCTCAAGGCTTCTGGATGCGTATTGCTATGGGTCTAGCAGTTGCTGAAAAGAAGGATAAAGAAAAATGGGCAATGGAATTTTACGACGTGCTATCTACCCTTCGTTATGTTCCGTCTACCCCTACCCTTTTCCACTCGGGAACTAGCAAGCCACAGCTTAGCTCTTGCTTCCTAAACACTGTCGAAGACGATCTTAAGCATATATTTAAGGTTTATCTGGACAACGCCCTAATGAGCAAATATTCTGGCGGTATCGCTACCGACTGGTCTAATATTCGCTCTACCGGATCACTAATTAAGACTGTTAATATTCCGTCTCAGGGCGTCATACCATTCTTAAAGATCATGAACGATACTACTGTTGCAATTAGTCGTTCGGGTAAACGTAAAGGTGCAACCTGTGCCTACCTTGAAACCTGGCACTTAGATATCGAAGATTTCTTAGAGCTACGCAAAAACACCGGTGATGAGCGCCGCCGTACTCACGACATGAACACCGCCAATTGGGTTCCGGATTTATTTATGGAGCGTGTTGCTAATGACGAGCCTTGGACGCTATTTAGCCCAGATGAGACTCCAGATCTACATAATCTGTTTGGGGCTGCATTTAAAAAGCGCTACGAGGAATATGAAAAAATGGCCGAGGAAGGCAAAATCAGCCTATTTCGCAAAATTCCCGCAATCCAACTGTGGCGCAAAATGCTAACCATGCTATTTGAAACCGGCCACCCATGGATTACTTTCAAAGATGCTTGTAATGTTAGAAGTCCTCAAGACCACCAGGGTGTAATCCATAACTCCAACCTATGTACTGAAATCACACTTAATAACAGCGCTGAAGAAACGGCCGTTTGTAACTTAGGTTCAATCAATATGGCTAAACATATCAAGGCCGGTAAGCTCGATGAAGAGCTGATCGAAAACACTACCGAACTCGCTATGCGGATGCTTGATAACGTCGTAGACATTTGCTACTACACCACTAAGGAATGTGAAAATTCGAACCTCAAGCACAGACCGGTTGGATTGGGAATTATGGGCTTCCAGGATGCTCTTTATATGCTAGATATTAACTTCGATTCGGCCAAAGCCGTAGAATTTGCCGACGAATCGATGGAACTTATTAGCTACCACGCCATCATGGGATCAAGTAAGCTCGCTAAAGAACGTGGTGCATATAAGAGCTTTAAGGGCTCTAAGTGGGAGCGCGGAATCTTCCCAGCCGATACCGTAGATTTATTAGAAAAAGAACGTGGACGCAAAATTGATGTTAAGCGTGGTGGAAAATTAGATTGGAAATATGCTAAATCCCATGTTAAAAAACACGGAATGCGCAACTCCAATACCATGGCGATTGCACCAACGGCTTCTATTTCAAACATCGCCGGCTGCTACCCATGTATCGAGCCAATCTACAAAAACCTATATGTTAAATCCAACATGAGTGGTGACTTCACGGTAATCAACTCTTACCTAATTGAGGATCTTAAAAAACTTAACATGTGGAACGACACAATGGTTAAGAAGATTAAATTCCACGATGGTTCAATCCAGAAAATTACAGAAATACCCGAAAAGTTACGCAACAAATACAAAGAAGTTTTTGAAATTAACCCGCTCACCTTAGTAAAAGTTACCGCCCACCGCGGCAAGTGGATAGATCAAAGCCAGAGCTTTAATATATTTGTGCATGGCGTTAGCGGTAAGCAACTAAGCGATATTTACATGGCTGCCTGGGAACAGGGCTTAAAGACTACTTACTATCTAAGAAGTTTGGCCATATCACAAGTCGAAAAATCAACCGTTGATACAGCAGAGTTCGGAGCCACCCACAAACGTGAATCCGCCACTGCAGGTGTCGAAGAAAAATAAAATAAATTAGGAGGGTAACACATGTCACTTAAGATGACCGATGTCCGACCAGACATCAATAAACGAAGAGTAATTAATGGCGAAGATGCCGACGTTATCCAGCTTCACCCAATGAAGCATAACTTCGCCTGGGATGCGTATTTGGCCGGTAATGCCAACCACTGGCTACCGACCGAAATCGCCATGCAAGACGATATTGAGCTATGGAAATCAGATAAGCTAAGCGATGATGAACGCCAAGCATTCCAAACAGCATTAGGATTCTTTACTACGGCCGATTCAATTGCTGCAAATAACTTAGTGCTGGCATTCTATAAGCATATTTCAAGTCCAGAGTGTCGCATGTACTTATTGCGCCAGTCTTATGAAGAGGCAATCCATACCCATGCCTATCAGTACATTGTAGAAAGCTTAGGCTTAGACGGCGGAAGCATATTCAATATGTACCGCGAGAACGCTTCGCACTATAGTAAAGCAAAGTTCATCCTCACTTTTAACGAAGGCATCTTCGATGATAATTTCCACACAGGAACTTTCGAGAACGATCAGAAGTTTTTAGAAAACCTCTGCGTTTTCTCACTAATCCTAGAGGGTATATTCTTCTACTCAAGCTTTGCTGTAATCTTCGGATTCCAACGCCAAAACAAGCTTGTAGGCAGTGCTGAGCAAATTCAATATATTATGCGCGATGAATCTCAGCACCTGAACTTCGGTATTAATATGATTAATGCTATCAAAGAAGAACAGCCAGAACTTTGGACCGACGAGTTCCAACAGAGAATCGTCGATCTAGTTAAAGAGGCTGCTAAGTTAGAATATAGCTATGCACAGGATGTATTCCCAAATGGAATCTTCGGAATGAATGCCGACGGTTTCAAGCAATATATTGAGCACGTTGCCGACCGTCGCCTAGCTTCAGTAGGCTTACCAAAACAATTCCACACCAAAAATCCATTCCCATGGATGAGCGAAGCAGCCGACCTTTCTAAAGAAAAGAACTTCTTCGAAACTCGAGTTATCGAATATCAAACCGGCGGAACTCTGGACTGGGATTAGAAAAGAAATCAGTTTAATACTTTAAGTATTCTAGGATCTTAGCTTTTGCAGCATTAACCGTGTCGATATTTGGCTCCATCACGTATAGCGGCTGCGATCCATAGCTATAAGTCGGGGCTAATTTACCTCCACCATCAACGTTTATCGATTCCACCGTCCATTCGCCCAGGCTATTGAGCTGTTGTTTAACTACTGCTGATATTTCAGCCTGGCTAGCATCTGTTTGGAAAGTGCCCTTTAGTGAGCTTAGAAGGGATTGGTAATAAATAATTGTGTCTGGACGGCCCACTTTGTTGATTATCGCCTCAATAACTTTTTGCTGGTTTTTACCACGCTGCCTATCCCCTTCTGCGAAAGCGTATCTGTTGCGTGAAAACTCGAGCGCAGCCTTACCATCTAGCTGATTAACGCCTTGACTAAAAGTATACTTACCAGACTTAAAAGCAACATCGGAGTTTACCTCAACTCCGCCTATTCTATCTACTATCTCCATTAAAGAAGTAAAGTTTATTCGCATATAGTTATTAATATTTACGCCATATAAATCTTCGAGTGTGCGTTCGGATATATCAACGCCATATATTCCAGCATGAGTTAGCTTATCTCGAAGGCCGGTAGTACCGTTTAACTGTACATAATAATCCCTTGGGGTATTAACAAGTAATACTTTCTTGGTTTGTGGGTTAACGACGGCTAAGATATTTACATCGCTCCTTGAAACCGAAGCGATATCCCCATAAGTATCTATGCCACTTATATATACTATAAACGGCTTTGTTACGTCAGTTTTTGCCTTTACTGAATCCTTCCTTACCCTGACTTTGAATGTATCAAGCACCCGAATGCTTTCATAAAAAGTCGAATAGTTGTCTTGCAGTAACTGAAGATAAGAACTCCTAAATACATCACTATCTACTTTTTTAGAATCTAGGGCGTTTATTACATTAGCCAAATCCTTATATGCCACGGGTGCTGAGCTGGTTCGATCTTTAACTTCGGCTAGCACGGCATCTTGATTAGTATCTTCGCTAATATAGCCGATTTTATTATTATTCAACCTTAACTCTACTCCGCTATCTTTTTTTGCAACTATGCTGTATTCAATTTCGGTATATTCGCCCTCTTGAATTGAGCTTAGTAGGCCATAGGCTCTAGCACCCAAAAGAGCCGTATAAATACTAACTGCAATCATTACAATACCGGCCAATACCAAGCCTATGGTTTTATATTTGTTCTTAGCATTATCCTTAATTAGTCCGTATACCAACCCAGCTACCGCAAGCGCACTTAGCGGAACTATGGCCAATAGGTACTTATTAGGCACTAGGCCGGTCTTAAGCACTAAGGCTGCTGCAATTAAGTAGCTTAAAGCCATTGTCCCCGCAAGTGCTTTAGATATCCATTTGGAGTAATTTAGCTTTATATTCTTCATAAGCGTGTTATTCTACAATATTTTTAGCATTTTTTCTAGTGCTATGAAGCTTGCGTAGACCCAAATACAAAGCTATGCCCAGGGCCCCAGCAACTGTATCGATTAAAACATCGCGCACTTCCCCGCTTCGGCCAGCCACAAACAGCTGATGTATTTCGTCGGTTATTGCATATAGAGCTACAAATCCTAAACTATATAGGTATACCAATTTAACCTTTAGCTTATAACTTACTAACAAGTTGGCGGTTAATATTCCTAGCACAAAGTATAGGAATATATGTGCAGATTTACGCACCAAAAAGGTAAGTGAATTTTTTATGATCTCCGGAGCAACTGGTGCTATGCTATTTACAATCTTCCCGCTAAGCTCAGAAGACTCCGCAGCTACTTGGCTAGAGAAAAGGTATATTAGAACCAGCCAAAGCGCGACTGCTAAAAATTTAACAATTTTGATATGTTTTATTTTTGCCATAATAGTTTTTTACCCATATTTCCCAGCATACTTTTTAGAAGATCTTTAAAGTAATTATAATCATCATGCTTCCTATATAGAACATACATTATAACTGCCGGAATCAATATGCAAATTAGTGCATCAAAACCGAATTGATAAAATTTATTACTAAAAGCTACGCTTCTACTTATAAGATAAGTCGGGACGGCTGTGCCTATACCTAATGATAGCTTTTTGAAAAATTCTACATAGTAATCTTTATAGCTAGTTTTAAACAGAACGGTGTATACATACTTCGGGTAGCTGTATAAATGCAGAAAAAGTATACTAAAAGCAGTGCCAATAAACACACCCGGAAGCCCGATTGCCCTAACCAGTAATACAGAAAATACTAGGTTTATAGTAGACTCAATAATGGGCATAAGCCTATCTTCATGGAAAATACCCGATGCATCCTTGTAGGCCATTACTGGGCTGCGCAAAAGCGTCAGGAACAAATTGAAGGTCAGTACATACAAAACAGCATTGCTTAATAAGTACCTTTCGCCCAGCCACAAAGTGATAAAACCATTCATGAGTACTAAAAATGATGTACCCACAAAAGTACTTAGTGCTAGATTTGCAAAGCTAATTTTGTGGTACACTTTTTTAGATTTTTTAACGCTAGTATTTACCATCATATTTCCTACACTTGAAGTGACGGCCTTAGATGCCTGGCCAAAAACAAGCAGTAGAGCCGAAATTACCAGAAAGTAATTTGTATATAAACCTACGACTGATATACCTAAAAATATTGTAATTACTATATTGTCTGTGCTCAGCACTAAGTAACTGCCGACCTTGTGATAAGCTAATCCCCTGACTTGTTTATAGATTGAGGTTTTAGTCTTTTGATCAAGCTTTTTAGATTTTCTTTCCCTAATAAAAGGATATAATTTATTTGTCAGAATATTCAAAGCAAAATTCTCAATTAGCCTGAATACAATCTTTACGGCCAAGTACAAATAGAAGTTTTTTGTAATTACCAGTATTAGTATCTGCGAAATGTTCAAAAGCACTAAATAGCCTAAATGTAGTAGATCTATTAAATAATTTTTTTGATTTGCATACAGAAGTGCCCTTTTGTATACCAGCACGTATGAGGCAATAGCGTCTGCTAAAAACAAAAAATACACTATGTATAAATTTATGTCTACTTGATTTTTAGGCAATATGAAATTAATAAAAGGCAACAATAATAATGCTAATGTTAAAACGATAGATGAAATTATTAAATAGGAATTTTTATAAAAGCTTAATAGTGATTTAATCCTTTCTTTATTATCAATCCTCACTGGTTTGTAAAGTTGATAATACATTACACTACCCAGGCCAAGCTCAGCCAGGCCAAGCAAAGATAATATGTTAGAAAAAAGACCATTAACACCAACGTAAGACAGCCCAAGAGTATTAATAAATACTTTTTGTGAAATCAGGCCTAACGCAATAGTTAAAAAACTGAAAATCAAAGAGAGAAAACTATTTTTTACTGCGTTGTTAGTTCTCATTATTTGTTTCCGCCGGCGAATATACATCGTAAATTACTTTAAGTGTTCTTTTTATTGAATAGGGTGTTTCTTTTCTATCTTTAAAATAGACAATATTGCGAGCTTCTGCATCCAATAAATAATTAAGCCATTTTTGGTAATCATCTAAATCAATGAATTTTATATTTTTTGTAAATTTTACCTCGTTTGATATTTTGTTACTTGCAAATATAGGCAATTCATTTAGCTGGGCTTCAACAAGCGCAAGAGGAAGGCCTTCATAGATTGATGGGAATACTAAAACATCCATTGCCGAATAAAAACAAGATGTATCTGTTTCTTTTTCAAATAAAAATACTCTTTTGTGTATGCCTAATGATTTTGCTTTTTTTAAGATCGCCTGCCTTTCCGGCCCCTGGCCAGCCAGCAATAGAAAGCTATTTGGTTTAAGAGAATGGTAGTCGTGAAATAACTTCAATAAAAATTTATGATTCTTTACCTTATCAAGTCTTCCTATGTGCCCAACTATTACAGTGTCTTTATCTGCGCCTAACTTTTCCCTGAGCTTAGCCCTTTTGGTATAATCAAAAATAAATTTTTCTTCATTAACCCCATTTGGAATTATTCTAAATTGTTTTCTTCCAAACAGGGCAATCCCTGCATCTTTGCTACATGCGATATTTTCTGTGCTTAATAAATTGATAGCAGGTCTTGCTAAAGTGTGCTGCACTTTTTTATGTAGCCCTACAGAATTAGCTCGGGATGTGTGCGAATGAGCTATCCTAACAGGCACGGAACAATACAATGCGGCCAGCAGAACATACAATGAATCAAAATATGTATTACTATGTACCACGTCAGGTTTTACTTTTTTTATTATTTTTATTAGCTGCTTAAGGTGCGCTATTTTGCTAATCTTTTTAGGGCTCTGCTTGCGTAAAATCGTACTACCACTCTTGATTATTTTATCCTCAAAATCAAACTTTTTATTAGAATAAGTTAAAAAGAATATATTATAATTTTTTTTATCTATATTTTCAGAGAGGTTGGCTAGAAATGACTCTATCCCCCCAATGTCAAGAGTAGTATTTACTATGAGTATTCTCTTTTGGGTGGAGTTGTTATTCATTGTTTTCCTTATTAAAAACACTTATTGCAGTATTTGTATAAAAGTAAGAAGGATATTTTACTTTTAAGAACAGTTTCTGCTGGTACACGGCCATTGCAATTGATACTAAAAGTAGGGCCAAAATTAAGCCATATTTTTTTTCGCCAATGTTATTATTAATTTTTTCGAGTAGAATAGGTATCCCTACTAGGCTAGAGATTAGTAAAAATCTCAATGTTATTGGAGTAGTTAAGGACAAAATTGTTATCGCTGTTATTAAATATATTATAAATGCAGATGTTTTTTTATGATTGCCTTTATCCTTAGCGTAAAGAACGGCTAAAAACAATGAAATTAATATTTTAAAAATTTCTAATGCTAAAACAGAGTAAGTATATTGGGTTAATACGTCCGTACGTAATGGCTGCCCTAAGTATCCAAGCACTATTGCTTGGTACTGTGAAAACAGAGACAGGAATGAAACTTTATTCAAAAACAAGGAAAGTGGGGCTGTTATATATATCATACTCAATGCCAAAGCAGATAATGTAGATATTCTAAACTTTTCTGATGATATCTTGTAAAAAAATAATACTAGCAGCGGTAGCGCCAGAGCATTATGTATCAGCGGTGTAGACAGGTATATAAAATAACTAATAACTTTAGATTTTTTTTGATAAGTTTCTCTGTAAAATGCATATGAAAACAGTATCATGGCTAGATAGTTATAAATACCACTAAAAAAATAAATTGCGGCAAAGCCAATAATAATGTATGTCAGAGTTATAAATACGGAAGTTTTCCGTATTTGATTTTTATTTGAATAATCTCCTATCATATAAAAAATCAAAAAATATCCTATCCATACCGCTATAAACTGGAGCAGAGATTTATCATTCAGATTATATACAAAAAAGTCGAGCAGAAGTCTGGCTGGCTCTGGAGACTGCATTAACAATGACTTTAGTCCATAGTATTTTACCTGGCTTAAACCAGCCAAATCAGATTGGATCCGCAGAATGTCGAAATTAGATTGGGGTATCATATTATATGCCAAGAGACCAATAGAGAAAGAAATTATTAAAGAATAAATTCTAAAGTTACTGGAATCATATAAATAAGCTATGATGGCAAGGAAAGCAGCAACAATTGGATTCAGTGCAAATATAATTATTAGAACTAGCGGAATAGATACATTCTTTAAATTAATCTCGCTAATTTTATTGTATTTTAGTGTGTTAATTAAATTTGTCATAAACTCAAATACCTAGATTTTTAGCAAGTGATTTCATCGACTCTTCAGGAGTAAATGAATTGTATTTATCCAGGCACGCTTTTCTATGTTTATATATATTCTTATTGTGAATTAGTTTTTTCATTAGAATACATAATTCATTGAAGTTATTAAATTCATAACCATAACCGGTTATGCCTTCATCTACAACCTCACCAAAATTTAGCCACCTAGAACATACCACCGGTATGCCTACAGAATAAGCATCAATGATTGCGCCCGGAACACCTTCAGTCCAATACTTAGTAGGAAATAGTAAGTAATTTTTAGTTGATAGTTCAGTGGCTATTTCGCCCCTTTTAAGCACTCCGCCATAAATGATCTTTCCGTCTGATTCAGATATTAGCCTTTTAAATTTATATTTGTATTCCTTAGCTATAGGGCCAAATATAGTTAGCCTATAATCCCCTCCCTCTTTATTTATAAGGTTTACAGCTCTTATAGCTTCTGTGATACCCTTTTGCTCATTAACTCTAGAGAGGGTACAGATATTTATTGCTTTATTTTTATAATTTTCTTTTTTATATTCTAATGCCCCCACATACATATTTTTAAAATTTCTTAATAAATAGCAGTTAATAAGTCCATAGCGCGAATTTAGACTATTTAACATTCTATTTGTTTCAACGTATATAAAATCAGTATTGGATAAAAACCACCTTAAAATGGGTTTATTGTTAACATAATCAGGGAGCCAGCCACCGATAACCACATAATGCAATTTAAATCTGCTCATTGTGCGGATAAAAAGCAGCAACGGTAAAATAACCCTAACGCCTTTATGAGCGGGCAGGATAACAATTTCATCACTTTTAATTGAAAGTTTTACTATCTCTGAAAAAAAATTAATAGGCCTCTTTTTCCAATCCTTGGTGGTAGTCTTTGAAAGTATTATTTTGTCTCTTTTTTTTCTGAGCTGTTGATAAATCATAATCGTCTTCACAGTTTGCCCGTCTGCTGCTAATTCTTCTCTTTCGAAATGCCCTATAATTCCAATTCTTTTTTTTATCACTATATTCTCCTTGCTACAGCTCTTAAAGAGTAAATACAAAAGCAATACAGGCTTTTAAAAGCATTTATTTCTTCAACTTTAGTATACAGATGCCATGTCCTCTTTAAGGCTTTTATCTTGTTAGCAGAAAGGGTTGTAGGCGTCCTGCGATAATAGGACTGTATTTCGTTCAGACCAAAAGCATTGTCACAGATCTTTAGAACACTCCACCAGCAGGCAGTGTCTTGACCTCTCCTTACATCTGGCATTTGAATTTGATTTTTGCGTAACTTTGTAATATCAAAAACTACCGTTGAAGTAAAAATAATCGTGTTCTTAAGGGCTTGTTTGTAATTAATCTTCTCGGGTACTTTTACCTTCTTGCCATTAGGCCTGCCAGTCGCATCTGCAAATTCGTAGCCAGTAAAACTAAATGCACAATCATTTTTCTGCATAAAGCTTATTTGCTTCGTTAGCTTACTCGGAAGCCACAAATCATCTGCGTCCAAAAATGCAATATAATTGCCTTTCGCCTCTTTTATTCCTCTGTTGCGAGAAGGGCCGGCACCTGAGTTTACTTTATTATCATATAGCCTTATTCGCTTATCCTGTTTCTTAAGCTTGTTAATAATAGCCACACTATCGTCTGTTGAGACGTCATTTACCAAAAGTAGCTCCCAATTAGCGTAAGTTTGTGCCCGTACACTAGCTATCGTTTCTGCAATAAATTCTGCCGAGTTATAAACTGGCACTACTATACTTACTAGAGGATCTAAAGTCTTACTCATTTTGCCACCCTCTTGTTATTAGACTTACTAGCTTTGTTAGGTTTCGCCGAATAAAATACCAACCCGCCAGACAGTTTCAAGTCTCTTTTAATATAAGCAGCGGTAGGCTTTCGCATTCTTGCTCTCTGCTCTTTTAAAGTATTGATTTCATGATGTATTGCTACCTTTTCTATTTCGATACCTGTCCTTTTAAGAGCTTCGACAATAGTCATGCCAATGATTTTGACATCTGTTGTAAAAGTAATGTCACGAACGTACTTTAGATCTAGCCGAATCTTATCGGTAATAGTAAGGCTATTGCGTCCGCTTGCTTGAGCCAAACCAGTAATGCCTGGACGCACACTTACTCTGCGGCGCTGGTAGCTAGACATATACTTGTGGTATTCGGGTATCCAGGGCCTGGGGCCTACAAACGACATATCTCCCTTGATAACATTGATAAACTGAGGTATTTCGTCTATAGACAATGCGCGAATAACTCTACCGACTTTTGTAATTTGATTATGAATGTTTATATCGCGAACATCGTTATTGCTAGCCATAGTGCGGAACTTGTACATCTTAAAGTTTTTACCTTTAACGCCTGTACGGTCTTGGGTAAATATGCAGGGGCCTTCGCTATCTATCTTTATAAGTATTGCCACAACTGCGCTAATAGGAAGTGTTATAACTAAAATAACTAGGGATGCAGACACATCAAGTAGTCTCTTAATGTAAATAGCATACATATCAAGTCCTACTTCTTTTCTTTGCTCTTTTTATTAGGTTCTTTGGGTAGCGAAGCCATAAAGGTCTTTCCGAACGTTTGGGTGTTTTGCGCTACTTTTGAAACCATATTTACAGCATCCTTAAATGCCTTATCGGCTTTTAGCTTAGCAGATTCTGAGCTGGCTTCGGCCTTGGCCATAAATTCGGCTGCTTGCTTGGCTCTAGTCTGGCGGCCCTTTTGTAGTACTTTTTTGATTTCTGCTTCGCGGGCTAGCTTTTCTTTCTTAGCTTTTTCAGCCTTCGCCTTGCGGGTTGCTGCGGCTTTTTGGGCTGCTCTTTTGCGGGCTTCAATCTTGGATTGCTTGGCCCTTTGTATTTTAGCTTGCTTTCGTTCTTCGGCTATCCGAATGCGTTCTTCGGCTGTTCTGCGTTTGATTTCTTCGAATGTTGCCTTGGCTTTTGCTATACGCTCTTCCTTCTTGGCTTGGCGCTGTTTAGCTTTTTCAATTGCTCTAGCTTCTTTTATGGCCTGTGCTTTTTTTGCTTCTATCTCCTTTAGCTCATGGACTTTTTTAGCCTCTGCTTCGGCTATCAGCCTTTGTTTTTCTAGTGAGGCTTGTTTAATTTTTTCTTCTTCGAGTCTAAGTATTCTTTCTGCTTCGTCGCGCTTTGCTTGCTCGGCCATTTCAGCTTTGGCCTTTTTGGTAGCAGCGGCTTTTTGGGCTGCTCTTTTACGAGCTTTGGCTTTTTGTTCTTGAACTTTATTTTTATCTTTAGCCTTTCGCTCTTCTTCTCTTTTCTGTTTTTCTAGCTCTCTTTTGGCTTTGCGCTCGGCTGATTTTACTTGATGTTTTTCGGTTAAGTATTTTCGTATTGCAGCTGATTTTTTGATGTATCTCGAAAGAATCGATGGCTTGCTTTTATTGGGCTTAGATGTTGGTTTGTTCTTTGGCTTATTTTTGTTGTTTATCTTAAAATCATAAACAAAGAACAGAATAATTATTGAAGCCAATAGGCCAACAGCACCAGCAAGAGCTAGTTGAAGTCTTTTGTTAACGTTAAAAGGTTCAAATGAAATACTGGCGCTATCCACAACCTGTATGTTTTCTTTTTCATAAAGCTCTTTAACCTGATCTTTAAATGATTCAATCGTACCGTCTAGTAGCTCCTTAGATCTTTCAGCACTACCAGATGAATAAGCTAGCTTGATAACTTCAGTGTCCTTATCACTACTAGTCTCGATAGCCCCTACTACCGACTGGAAGCTTTCATTTATATTAAGCTTACTTATAACTGGCTCTATAACGCGCCTAGATTTTATAAGCTGCTGATAGTTATTGATAAGTGTTGTATCACTTTTTGAAGTAGTTGGGTTGTTGTTTACAACAAGAAGAGTAGCATTACTTTTATATAGAGGCTTTTGAATATACTGGCTATAAATAAGGCCACCAAAAAGGCCGATTACCGTGGCTCCAACTATAAAATACCAATATTTAATATAATGCCTAATTAGGTCATAAAGGTTAATTTCTTGCACAACAAACTCCAACTTATAATTTGTCGGCTATAATAACACTTTTAAGCTTTATGGTCAATAGTTATTTAGGCTATGCTTATCTGTAAACAAATAATTTAGCTTAAATTATTTTTTTAATTAAGTCTATGAGGCCTTTTCTTTTTTCCCCGGTAAAGTTGTGGTCGCCGTCTATCTCGTAAACCTCAGCACTTCGCACTTTGTGAAGATTGTCGTTATTGATCATTTCGTCTTGTTTGGCTGCAATAATTACAGTAGGCACTCGAAGCGCTAGCTTTTCATAAATCTTTATTGGATTGGTTAATTTCAAGCCAAGCATGAACGATGTAGTTAATAATATTCTACTGCCATCCTTTTTGAATATCATTACAGAACCATTGTTTAAAACTTTTCGATTTGGCCTTAGTTTTGAGCGACGAGCAGATACAGTGGTAGGTGGAGCTAGTAGTACAGCCTTGAAAGTTTTTATATTGCAAAGCCCCGCCACAATAGCCCCCTGAGAATGA
>Ga0209450_10000244_pt1 | contig 29524 bp, 12 predicted proteins | sample FrelakmetLWP11LW_FD_187149 | JGI IMG/M metagenome (GOLD analysis project Ga0209450, IMG submission 187149) | Freshwater lake sediment microbial communities from the University of Notre Dame, USA, for methane emissions studies - LWP11 LW (SPAdes)... | ecosystem: Environmental > Aquatic >...
TCTACTTTCATATTAATAGTTGTTAATGCAGCAGGGTTATGTCACCTGCCTTCTTGTACGGCCTGCCATTGGCATACTTGCCCTCCACAAGCCATACGTATACTCCCTGCTGACACAGACTACCCTTGTAATATCCGTTCCAGGGCTTGTTGATGTCATAGGTCTCGAAGATCAGCGTTCCCCACCTGTTGAATATCTGCAGATGATAGTTCAGCACCGTCTCCCTTATCGGCGGATAGAAGAACATGTCAACCTCTTCACCGCCAGTGGGCAGGTCATCCCTGTCGATCTCTCCGGTCAGGTTCGGCCTGAAGACCGTCGCATAAATGATCTCACCGAATGGCTGCACGGTAACGGCGGGAGACATGATATAACTGTCATAGCATCCGTTGGCCGAGTAGGCATGAAGGGTGATATCATAAATACCTTCCGTGGTGTACTGGTGGAACGGATCACGCACATGCGAAGTGTCCCCGTCACCGAACTCCCATATGAAGCTGTCGGCACCCTCGGAGAGGTTGAAAAGTCTCACCTTCTCGTCATTGACATAGACTACCGGCGGTGATACCTCGAAATAAGCCTTGGGCGACTGATAGACATTCACAATACGGGACTCGACATCAGTACCTCCCGGGCCTGTGACAGTCAGCTTAATCTGGTAACTGCCAGCCTGAAGGTATGTGTACACAGGATCCTTCGCGTTGGAGGTATAGCCGTCGCCAAACTCCCAGAGGTAGCTCGTGGCATACAGCGAAGTATTCCTGATATTAACAGTCCACGGCATACATCCTGAAGGTATCGAGTCAAACGACGCAATAGGAGGCGTCGGCAGTATACTCACACTCCTGGTAACAGACTCGGAGCAGTTGGCATTGCTGACAGTCAGTTTGACCGGATACTCGCCCGATGCAGCATAGGTGTGTACCGGAGAAATCTGAGTCGAGCTGTTGCCGTCGGCGAACTCCCACAGCCAGATCCAGCTGCCTGCATTGGTATTATTTGTAAAGGATACCGTTGCATTCGGGAAGGTCTGTGAAGGCGGTGTGGCAATAAAGGCCGGAATCGGTACCGGGTAAACAACCAGCGGCAATATTGTCTCACTGATACATCCGAAGAACGACTCTGTCCTTAACTTGACACTGTAAGTCACAGGTCCCGTAGTGGCGTTCAGGAAGACATGGCTGACCACATTGGAGCCGTTCTGTGGCGAGGTCCCGTCACCGTAATCCCAGGTATACCTGAATGCTCCCGGGAGTGTTGAGAACATCACATTCTCACCCGAACATATCGTGTCCTCACTCATTGTGAAGTCTGACAGTATCTCCGGATAAACCGTGATGCCATTCTCCACCCATGACACACACCCGTTGACAGAGGTCACCTCAAGCCTGACGGTAAAGTAGGCAAGTGACGGGCCAAGATTCGGATAGGTGTGGGAAGCGTTGACTGTCGTTGCAGTACTGCCGTCGCCAAAGTTCCACAGCACTGAGGCATAACCCGAAGAGCCGTTTGTAAAGTTAACGGTCAGCGGCTGGCACCCTGTGGGAGTATCAGTCGTGAACATCGCAATCGGTTTCTCTACTTCAACAACCACTGTATCCAATCCTATACAACCCTTGCTGTCAGTTACCTGGTAGACAAGCCTGTAAAATCCTGCCATCGAGGTGTTGAACACCGGATTCTCGATATTGAACTGGCTGAGCGGTCCGATATCGCCATACCATCTGTGCACAGAATAGATGCCTGATCCTCCTTCCGGATTACCATGCAACTGTGTCGGGACTCCTCCGCAAACAAACAGTGTGTCTGTAGGAGCTATCTGACCCCTCGGAGGTGCATTGACAGTAAGAAGAGCCTCCCTGGTATAATAGATGCCGCACGGCCCGGTTATCTCAAGCCTGTAATGCCATCCGGTCATCAGTGTGTCAGCACTCATGATTATCAGCTGAGGTGTCTGTGTCCCCTGGTACAGTGCATTGTCAGTCAGACTGCTCCATCCGGAGCCCTGGTTGACCTGCCAGACAGTGGTCTCGCCTGCGCCGGTAGTAAATACCTGTGCAAAGAAAGTCGCTCCTGAAAGGTAACATACCCCGGCATCATCAGGTTCCTTGATTATGGAAGGTTCCATGTAAACCCTCAGAGGCGCAAAAGTTGATGTTACCGGAGGCAGACAGGTACCTGACACTATAACCCTGACAAGGTGACCGTTCATCGCAAGTGCCAGGTTGTTTATGGTAAGAACATCGGTTGTGGTTCCCGAATAGGTTCCGTCATTTGAGACATTCGCAAAGCCTGTACCGCTGTTAACCTGCCACTGATAGGTGAGGTTCGTGCCTGCAGCAACGACACTGAAAGTTGCGGTTCCGCCCGGACAACCCTTGAACTCATCCGGGTGATCGGAGAGCTCGGGAGCTGTATTAACCGTAAGCGTAACATCATCTGAAACTAACGGTGCGGAACAGGTACTGGTGATGATAACCCGGTAACGGGTGCCATTCATCGTACGTGACGGCCCGAAGACCATCAGCATCGGGGTCTGAACGCCAAGGTATACACCTGTATTGGTCAGATTTGTCCATGATGCTCCGTCAAAGACCTGCCACTGGTAGAGAAGGTTTGCACCGTCTGCCTGAGCCCTGAAGTTCGCTGTCATGAACTCGCATATCGCAGTGTCAGCCGGCTGTACATTGATTATCGTCTCTATGGCAACATCCAGCATAACCGTTGCCGAAACAGCCTTGGGAGCACAGGTGCCTGTAACCTCAACGCGGTAACGGTAATTGTCATACGTCCTTGGCACATTTGTCAGTGTCAGCGTATTTGTTGTTGCACCCGTGTATACTCCCAGGTTGGCTACTGGTGCAAATGTTCCTGTTGCCGGATCGACAAACCACTGATAGGTTATTGCCGTTCCCTGTGCCGTTACGGTAAACGATGTGTTCGTGTTCTCGCATATCGAAGCAGCAACAGGCTGACTGAGTATCTGAGGTGCGGTGTTAACCGTAAGGAGAACTTCAGCTGAAGTAACCGGAGGAATACATGTGCCGCTTACTATCACCCTGAACAGGTCTCCGCTCATGGTCCTGACTGTTCCGTTAACCTTCAGGTTCGGAGTCGACACTCCGAAGTATGTTGCACTCTCGCTCAGGTTAACCCAGGTAACGCCAGAGTTGGTGCTGCGCTGCCACCTGTATGAGACACCTGTCGTTACTCCGGCATCAACGGTGAAGTCAGCAATTGAATATTCGCAAACAGTGGCCGGCTGAGGCTGCGTGACTATCTCCGGCAGCTCATTTACTGTCAGATAGGCCGGGAACGAAGTCACACTCGATCCGCAGCTGCTTCTCACCACAGCCCTGTATGCCGTATTGTTGTCAGCAGTAGCCACCGCGGCTATCGTATAAGTTGCATTTGTGGCCCCGGGTATCGGTAACCAGTTCAGACCGCCGTCGGTGCTGATCTGCCACTCGTATGAAGGATTGGTCGTAAGTCCCGCATTCACCGCAAAGACAGCCGGTGCACCTTCGCAGAGAACAAGACTCTGCGGATGCTGGATTATCTCTGCCTGACGGGTAACCGTGAGAGTGACGGTGTCAGTCGCAGCAAACGGAGTACAGGTACCTGATACACGAAGGAAATACCTGTATCCTGACATCGACTCAAGCACGCTCACGACAGTAAGCGTATTCGTCGTAGCCCCCTGGTAGCGTGCCCCTACTGCAGGCGTCCATCCGGTTCCTGCATTCACATACCACTGATAAAGCGGATTTGTAGTGACCCCCGCGTCTGCGGCGAAGACTGCATTCTCACCTGAACACAGAGTTGCAGAAACCGGTTGAGTGGTTATCTCAGGCTTCTCACTGACTGTGAGGGTAACGATATCTGAAGGAACAGGAACCGGGCAATCGCCTGATATTATAACCTGGTAGCGATAGCCGTTCATCGATGAAGCGGCAGTAACATTGAGGGTTGCTGCAGTTTCACCGGCAATTGGATTCATCCCCGAACCGGTGTTGACATACCACTGATATGAAGGATTGGTGGTCATGCCGGCATCGGCGGTGAAGGTTGCAACATCATCCTCGCAGACCGTACGATTCAGCGGCTGCAGAGCTATCTCAGGAACAACCTTTGTGGTAATGGTGGCTGATCCGGTCAGATTGGCATGAGGCGCTGTAACAACACATCCGTTATTGTCAGTGACAGATGTTATCGTGTATGTAGTGGTGGTCATCGGATTAACCGTTATCGGGGCTCCGCTGATGTAGTTCGCTACTGTTGTACCGTCACTGAGTACTACGGTGAAAGGTGCTTCGCCAACGGTAACTGTGACACTCACTGTTGCAGCATCACCCGGACATATGAACGCTGTGCCTGATACTGAAGCCGCCGGAAGAGGATTAACTGTCACTATTACAGTATTACTGTACTCCGGATCACATGTCCCGGAGTTCACCCTGCGGCGGAAATGTGTTGTCTGCAGAATGCCTGCAGGAGGATCATACGATGCCATTGTTGCACCAGGAACGATGCCCCAGCTGCCTCCTCCGTCAAGGCTGCGCTCCCACTGAATAAGAATGGCTGCCGGACCGCCTGAAGGAGGCGTAACCTCATTCAGAGGACCGGGGTTGCCGAGATAGCAGACCTCCTGGGCGCCGTCAATGCTTCCGGGAATCAGCTGTGGCGGCTCAGTGATAATTATACTGGCTTCAGCGTAACACCCGTTTGCATCTGTAACGCCTGCAGTAATGGTCCCGGCAGCACCGCCTGTAAAGACAAGTGAAGTTGGGTTGATTATCACAGAAGCACCTGTGGTACCGCTGCTGACCAAATTAATTGTGTATGGTGTAGTGCCTCCTGAGGCACTGAATGAGCCTGAGGCAGTTGCATCGCCGTTGCATGCAAGCACAACATTAGGAGTCTTGCCCATAGACAGTACGGCCGGCTCAAGAAGAACTGCGGTTGTAGTCGCACTGCAGCCGTTTGCATCTGTTACGGTTATGTTGTATGTTCCTGCCCTGAGACCAGAAATGTCCTCACTGACAGACGTGTAGCCGGCCGGCCCTGTCCATGAATAAATGTATGGAGTTTCCCCTCCTGTTACTCCCAGGTTGATGGCGCCGTCTGAGGCTCCGTTACATGTGATGTTATAACCCCCTGCATAAACCTGAGGCGTGGTGGTAAGCACTATCGGAGGCCTGACTGTAATGGCAACTGTATCTGTTGCAGTACAACCGTTCCTGTCAGTGATTGTTACTGTGTAGACGGTGCTTGCTGGCGGTTTTGCAACTGGACTCTGCACATTCGGATAGTTGAGTCCGGCAGCAGGAGACCAGCTATAGGTATAGTCACCTGATAACGGCAACTCCCCACCGGCACCCAAAGCATTAAGGGTGGCAACAGAGGTCGGGCATGCACCTATGGTATAGTTATCAGCACTGGCAGTCACTGTCAGAGGCGGGGCAACATTAACCATGACTGTTGCTGTCGTCTGACACCCGTTGGCGTCAGTAACTGTTACAGTATAGAGTGTCGATACTGCAGGCTTGGCTGTCGGGTTGGCTATCGTTGCACTTGAAAGAGTTGCTGCATTGTTCCACAGATATGTGTATCCTCCTTCGCCTCCGGTAACCGTCGTGCTCAGGTGGGCTACAGAAGACGGGCATGCTCCAATCGGGTCATCATCAACTGATGCAGTCGCAATAAGCGGCGGAGCAATGTTGATGGCGACGTTTGCCGTTACAATACATCCGTTGGCATCAGTGACCGTAACAGTATAGGTTGTATTAACCAGCGGCTTCGCAATTGGACTCTTTATTGCCGCGTTACTAAGCGTTGCTGCAGGTGCCCAGCTGTAGATATAGGGCAGCTCACCGCCGGTGACACTGACGTCAAGGGTCGTTGTTGAAACCGGACAGTCGCCGATGAGATAATCACTCGCCGTGGCAATGGCAGCAAGAGGAGGCCTTACCTCGACAGTAACGGTATTGGTTGCAGTACAACCGTTAGCGTCTGTCACCGTAACCGTATAGGTTGTGGTAGAGGCTGGCTTGGCAACAGGATTATGAATATTTGTTGCACTGAGACCAGATGAAGGAGCCCAACTCCACAAATACCCTCCGCCGGCAAGCTCTTCTCCTCCGGCAGCTGTGGCAGTAAGATTTGCAACAGAGGTCGGACATGTGCTCAGAATATTGTCATCAGCAACAGCAGCAACTGTAAGGTCAGGCTGAACCGTGATCGTGATGTCATCGGTAGTCTGGCATCCGTTGACGTCTGTTACGGTGACGGTATAGGTTGTCGTAACTGCCGGTTTGGCAACAGGATTCTGTACGTTCGGATTATTAAGACCGGTAGCGGGCGACCAGCTGTATGAATAAGCAGGTTCACCGCCGGTTACAGTTACTCCGAGGTTTGACCTTGAGGTCGGACAGGTGCTAATGATAAGGTCATCAGCCGTGACCGTGGCAACCAGGTCGGGAAGAACCGTTACAGTTACCGGTGCCGTTGTAGTACAGCCATTGTTATCTGTCACAGTGACTGTGTAATTCGTCGTTACTGCCGGTTTGGCAACAGGATTCTGTATCAGTGGATTGCTTAATCCGGCAACAGGAGACCAGCTGTAGGTATACCCGGCTTCTCCTCCGGTGACAATAACATTAAGGTTGCTGACCGAAGTCGGACAGGTGCCTATGTTCGGATCACTTGCTGAAGCTGTTGCCGCAAGTGGCTGTGCGACGGTGATTGTCACAGAGGTGGTGGCAGTACAGCCGTTCACATCAGTGACAAGAACAGTGTAGGTAGTCGTTACAAGCGGTTTGGCAACCGGACTGGCAATATTAACATTGCTGAGACCTGTTGCCGGTGACCACAGGTATGTATATCCCGGTTCGCCACCTGAAGCAACGGAAGTAATCTGCGCATCTGATGATGGGCAGGTGCCTATGTTGTAATCATCAGCAGAGGCAGTGACTGACAGCACGGGGGCAACAGTCACTGTCACGGCTGCTGTTGTAGTGCAGCCATTTGCGTCTGTAACGGTGACCGTGTATGTCGTGGTAGCAGAAGGCTTGGCTGTCGGTGTCTTGCTGTTCGGATCACTGAGACCTGTGGCAGGAGACCACAGGTATATATACCCGGGCTCACCGCCGCTGGCTGTTACATCAAGATGTGCAACCGAGGTCGGACAGGTTCCTATGATATTATCATCCGTCGTTGCAACAGCAGTCAGAACTGGCGCTACAGTTATGGTGACACTTGCCGTGGCCGTACATCCGTTGTTATCGGTGACAGTGACAGTGTATGCCGTTGTTGCCAGAGGCTTGGCAACAGGTGACTGTACTGCAGGGTTATTAAGACCTGCGGCAGGAGACCACAGATATGTATATCCTGGTTCACCTCCCAGGGCAACGGCATTAAGCGTGCTCGTTGATGTGGGACAGGTGCCGATAAGCAGGTCAGAGGCCGAGGCAATGACTGTAAGCTCGGGAACAACCGTGATTGTGATGTTCCTTGATATGGTACAGCCGTTCTGGTCGGTCACAGTAAGGGTATAGGTGGTTGTCGTGGCAGGCTTGGCAACAGGATTGCCTGTAATGGCACTGCTCAACCCGGTTGCGGGTGTCCAGAGATATGTGTACCCCGGTTCACCGCCTCCGACAGTTGAGGTAATCTGTGCGTCAGATGACGGACAGGTGCCGATGGAACTGTCATCAACAGCCAGCGAGAGTGTCAGGGCAGGCTGAACCGTTATTGTAACTGCTGACGTTGCCGTACATCCGTTCGCATCAGTCACTGTCACCGTATAGGTGGTGGTGACTGATGGTTTGGCTGTAGGAGTCTTGCTGTTGGCATCGTCAAGCCCTGCCGTGGGTGTCCACCGGTAGGAATATGGCGCTTCGCCTCCCGCAGGAGTGGCATCAAGATGTGAAACGGATGTCGGACATGTGCTTATGATCAGATCATCAGCCGAAGCGGTAACTGACAGGGCAGGTGCAACATTGACGGTAATGGTCGTCTGATCGGTACACCCGTTGGCATCGGTGACCGTTACAGTATATACTGTCGTTGCTAACGGTTTGGCCGTTGGGTTGGCAATAGTTGCATTATCAAGTGAGGCTGCAGGAGCCCACAGATATGTGTAGCCCCCTTCACCACCGGTCGCAGTAGCACTTAGTCGTGCAACAGAGGTCGGACAGGTGCCTATGAGATTGTCGTCAACCGTTGCGGTAACGTCAAGCTCGGGAGCAACCGTAATGATCACATTTGCAGTTGCAATACAACCGTTGGCATCAGTTACAGTGACTGTATAGGTCGTTGTCGCAACCGGCTTGGCCACCGGATTCTGTATTATGGCAGAAGAGAGCCCTGCTGCAGGCAGCCAGCTGTAGCTGTAAGGTGCCTCGCCGCCGTTGACGTTGACATTGAGCTGTGCGTCAGACAACGGGCAGGTGCCAATAAGATTGTCATCGGTAAAGGCCACTGCGGTGAGAACGGGAGCCACATTTATTGTGACAGAACCGGTCCTGGTACAGCCGTTTGCATCCGTAACCGTTACAGTATATGTGGTAGTTGAAGCAGGTGTTGCAACCGGATTGGCAATGTTTGCAGCGCTCAGCCCTGCCGCCGGCGACCAGCTGTAGAGGTATCCCCCGGCAGGCATTACACCCCCGGCAACGGTAGCGTTGAGTTGTGCATCAGAACATGTGCCGATAAGGTTATCGTCTGTTGTTACGCTGACAGTGAGTTCTGCCGGATGAGTAAGAATCCATGAACCGTTTGTAGTACACCCATTGGCATCCGTAACAGTTACATTATACGTACCTGCCGTAAGTCCGCTCTGGTTTGAAGCGCCTGCCGTCAGACCGCTTCCGCCGATGGTAGTCCATGAGTATATATACGGTGCGACTCCTCCGGTTACGGTGGTTGTTATTGTTCCGGTGTTCCCGTTAAAACAGTTGATATTATGGCTTCCTTCAATACTCAGTGAGCGAACGCCTGTAACGCTGAGGGCTGCAGGCTGGGTGACGAGAATTGTCGATTCAGCTGTACAGCCGTTGGCATCGGTCACTCTTACAGTGATAGCTCCTGCGCCGGCATTTGCCACTGCAACTGATGGAGAGGCTGTGGTCAGCGTCGCTCCTGCGGTATTCACTACTGTTGTGAATGAGTACGGAGCGGTGCCTCCTGCAGCCGTGAAACTGCCGGCACCGTTGGCAGCGCCAAAACAAAGCAATGTAATATCGCCTGATTTCGAGAGAGTAAGCTGTGACGGCTGTGTCAGGGTCGTGCTTCCGTTTGCGGTACATCCCTTGCTGTCTGTGACAGTGACAGAATAGACTCCGGCTCTCAGCCCTGCAATATCCTCACTACCTGCAGTAAATCCGTCAGGACCGGTCCATGCAAAACTGAACGGTGCAGTACCTGATGCAACACTAAGATTTATTGCACCGCTGTTGTCACCGTTGCAAAGCAGGTTTGTTCCAGCAAGTGTAAGAACCGGTCTCGGATTGATGGTAATAACGGCAGTACCTGAACGAGTTCCGAGACAGCCATTATTGTCATTCATCGCAGTGATGGTATAGGTGGCATTAGCCACTGGGGTGACAGTGGCATTGTATACCATCGTCGGGTGATTCGTCACTACAACAGCCGGATTAATGCCGTCACTGTAGATGAAGTCATATGGCGCAGCTCCCGTAAGGGCGATGGTCAGTATCGCAGATCCGCCGGAGCACATCTCGGTCGTGCCGCTGATGGTGGCTGTCGGAACCGGATAGTAAGATACAGTAGCATTCCCTATGCCGGTGTTGATACACATATTTGCATCGGTAACACTGACCACCGTGTAAGACCCGGCTGCCGTTGCATTAAGTGTATACGGACTGGCAAGTATATTATTGATAGCCGGCTGGTTCACACCGTTGATAGCATAAACTACAGACCATGGCGAAGTGCCGGTAAGAGCGATGTTTATCGGGTGAGTTCCCCCGACACAGATGGTTCCGTTGTTGCTGATGATTGCTGTTGGCAATGGTCTTACCGTAACAGCAAGCGGCGTGTGATTCGTAATGCAACCCGCAGCATTGACCTCCCTGACAGAGATGTTTCCGCTGATGTTTCCGAATGTAACCGTTACACTGGCAGCAGTAGGATCGCCTATCAGAGCTGCACCCGTCGGCAGTGTCCATGTATATACAGATCCGGCCCTGTTCGGAACAGAGTAAACTCCGGTCTCGAGGGCACAGACGACAGCATCGCCTGTAATCAGTGAAACCGGTGAAGGAGCGATCACCTGTACAGGGAATGTCCCGGCAATGCCTGAACAACCGTAACTGTTGGTTTCTACAACCGTAATATTGCCGCTGCCGGCCACGGCTGCAGCAGTAATGATTATTGCATTCGAGTTGACATCAAATGTCTTGACCCCAATGACAGCCGGAACTGTCCATGCATACTGTGAGCCGGGATTAAGAGGAACTGTATAGACAACCGACGCCTCATTTGTACAAAGCAGGCTCTTCCCGCTAACTACCGGGGCTGCAGGTTCAGGATTTACAGTTATAACTACATTAACCGGGTTACCCGCACAACCGAACGAGCTGGCGGGGGTGACAGTGTATGTCGCCGTGATCGGATTAACTCCGTAATTTACCAGCACATCCGTTATGTGGAGTGTCCCTGCAGGATCTGCTGCGACATTATTGCGGGCTGTTCCCTGTGATGACCCGTTTGACATAACAGGCACTGGCCAGCTGAAGGTTGTGCCGGCAGGGGTGTTGGCAGGCACAAGAAGTATCTGCATGTTCACGGGTGTGCTTGAACATATAGTCCTTCCCTGGTTGGGTTGTACTACAGGCTGAGGCCTGACTGTAACCACCACATTCACCCAGTTGCCTATACAGGTACTTCCGAAGACAGGTCTTACCCTGTAGGTAACCGTCCTGGCGGTTCCTGTTTCGTTCACGAACCTGTCATTGGCCAGGTAATTGGCTCCGACAGTATTAGCTGCCGTTGCGTTTCCTGCGTTAGGAACCAGTCCTCCCTGCACAGTTATCGAGAGTACATCATACGACGTAGCCGGTGACGAGGTCGGCGCCACTGCAAGTGTAAGCCCTGTCGGCAGACCGCTGCAGACGCTCCTGTTGAGGCCCGGATCAAGCACGGGCTGTGAACCGACAGTGACGACAATGTTTCTGGTTGCACCAACACACCCGTTATAAACAGGTGTCACAATGTATGTAGCGGTCTCAGCTCCGCCTGATATATTGACAAATGTATCAGTCATGTCAGCCGATGATGGAGCAATCCTCGGGGTGCCGCCGGTTAGTCCGCCTGAAAGTGTCGGAGCCGGCCAGGTGAACATTACATTGGCTCCCGGGTTGACGAAATTGTCAAGAAGAATTGTATGGATAAGTGATTCGCCCGAACAAACACTGACTGACTGATTTGAAATAACCGGTTCAGGTTTGATGTTTACGACTACATTCTGGACATTGGTACAACCATTGGCTGTGAGGGTAAACTGGTAGGTGACAGGAATTGTCGCTGAGGTAATATTTCTAAGTGTCTCGCTGACAACATTCGTGATTCCTGATGTTGGGCCTGCAGGTGTTATTCCTGCAACTGCCGGTCTTGTCCAGCTGAATGATGTACCTAACGTCAGTGATGTTGCAGTGTAGGTGAATGGCGTGTTGCTGCAGACAGCGGGCGGTGTGAGACTGCTGTTGAGAGCAGGCGTCGGATTCACAGTAATTGTGAAAGTTTGGACCGTGCCGCTGCAGCTTACTCCTCCGTTTGTAAAGGTAGGGGTGACTGTTATGGTGCCGCTGATGGGTGCCGTTCCTCCGTTTGTGGCAGTGAAGGCAGGAAGGTTGCCTGCCGCTCCTGCACCGAGGCCGATGGCCGTATTGGAATTGGTCCATGCATAGGTCGTTGTCCCGCCTGTGCGGTTGGTGCTGAAGTTCAGTGCCGGAACAGCAGTGCCTGCACAATAAACCTGGTCAGCAGGGTCATTGACCTGGGCTGCAGGATTAACCGTTATGGTGAATGTCTGAGCCGGACCGCTGCAGCTTACTCCTCCGTTTGTAAAGGTAGGGGTGACTGTTATGGTGCCGCTGATGGGCGCCGTTCCTCCGTTTGTGGCAGTGAAGGCAGGAAGGTTACCTGCTGCCCCTGCCCCGAGGCCGATTGCAGTATTGGAATTGGTCCATGCATAGGTCGTTGTTCCCCCTGTGCGGTTGGTGCTGAAGTTCAGCGCCGGAACAGCAGTGCCTGCACAATGAACCTGGTCAGCAGGGTCATTGACCTGGGCTGCTGGATTAACCGTTATGGTGAATGTCTGAGCCGGACCGCTGCAGCTTACTCCTCCGTTTGTAAAGGTAGGGGTGACTGTTATGGTGCCGCTGATGGGTGCCGTTCCTCCGTTTGTCGCAGTGAAAGCAGGAAGGTTACCTGCCGCCCCTGCCCCGAGGCCTATTGCCGTATTGGAGTTGGTCCATGCATAGGTAGTTGTTCCCCCTGTGCGGTTGGTGCTGAAGTTCAGCGCCGGCACAGCAGTGCCTGCACAATGAACCTGGTCAGCAGGGTCATTGACCTGGGCTGAAGGATTTATGGTATATGAGAATGTCTCTGCCGGACCGGTACAGCTTATACCACCGTTGGTAAAGGTAGGTGTGACTGTAATCAGGGCTGAAGAAGGTGAAGTGTTACTATTAACAGCAACAAATGCCGGTATATTTCCGTTTCCACTTGCGCCAAGACCAATAGTCGGGTTGGAATTGATCCATGAATAAGTTGTGGTACCTCCAGTGCGAGTTGTGCTGAAGTTTACTGCCGTGGTTGAACCCCCATTACAAACAACTTGATTTGCAGGGTCGTCAACTTGGCCAGAGGGATTGACGATAACAGTTATTGTAATTACCGGGCCTAAACAGGCCGTTGCCCCTGGACCACGAGGCTGGATCGAATAAGTAACTGATGTGGGAAATGTTGAAGTATGTTGTAGGTTTTGGGCAATTGATGTACCTATTCCATTTATTCTAGTACCTCCTGTAGGGGCTTTTCCTGCAACCCAGGTCACAGCAGGGGCATTGGAAACAGTCCAAACAAAATCTGATAGCGGTACTGTTGATTGCAGAATTATATCTGTGTTGCCGTTGTTGCAAATGGCAGGCGTATTATTGGTGGTGGCAGCTGCGGAAGGAATAGGATAAATTGTGATGGTAATAGGTCCGGGCAGGCCTGCCCCGGGCACAAAATTGCCACAGAAATCCTGGACCGATGTGATAGCATAGGTATAGGAGCCTACGGGAAGCACACCAAGGTCAATGTTTGAGCCGCTAACATATGAACCTGCGGGAGGCTGAGCGACTCCATTACGTGTATATGTAACTATATAAGGCGGAGCGCCGCCGGTGATTACTGACCTGATCCAGCTGGATGCCCCGTTGCAGGCATCGCCGCTGCCAACAAGCGTTGCTGCTGTGGGAGATGAGCCTACGGTGATGACAATTGATGTGCCCAATGATTGAGCATTACATCCATTGGCATCCACAACAGAGGTGAGAGTATAAGTGTACGTCCCCGTAGAAAGGATTCCGGTAGATACATTGGTGCCGCTGACATATCCAGACAGTTGTGGCTGTGCCGTACCGTTCCGGGTATAGTTGATGGTATATGGTGAGGTGCCTCCTGAAAGAACAATATTGAAGTTCGTTGATGTATTATTGCAGATACTTGCGTTACTAAGCAACTGCGCACTGTACTGAGGCCTGACGATAATCGTCCTTACAACTGAATAGGTGCCCGTACAGGGACTGTTCTGAACATAAGCCCTGTAATCCCACGTGCCTGATGATGATGGTATCTCCGAATAGGTGGCGTTGGTGTTGACTATCGTGGTCCATGACCCACCGTCAACTCTTCGTTCCCATCTGACAATTGAACCGGTATGCCCGGAAAGAGTCATTACCCCCGTGGTCACACCGGAACAGATCGGAGTAGAGCCTCCAGTTATCGTTCCCCCAACCGATGGGGTTGTGACAACAATTGTCCTTGGGGTCGAGAAGAGTGCCGGACAGACGCCACTCTGCACCTCGGCACGATAATCCCATGTGCCGGCACTGGCAGGTGTCTCTGAATGAGTGGTTGTTGTATTGGCGATGTCAACCCAAGCACCGGCATTCAGCCTCCTCTGCCAGCGAAGTACTGAGCCGGTATGACCTGAAAGTGTCATATTGCCAGTTGAAGATCCAAGGCAGATAGGAGTGGTGCCGCCCGTGACAGCACCTGCTACTGTATTAGGATTGACATCTATTGTCCTTATGGAGGAAAATACAGAAGGACAGGAGCCGCTCTTAACCTCAGCCCTGAAGTCAAAAGTTCCTGATTGCGCCGGAGTAAAATTAAGAGTAGTGGTAGTATTGACAATATTGTTCCACGCTCCTGCATTGCGTCGCCACTGCCATCTGACAACGGTCCCGGTATGACCTGAAAGGGTCATGTTACCTGTAGCTGATCCAAGGCATATTGGAGTTGTCCCGCCTGACACGTTGCCTCCCACAGAAGTGGGATCAACCAGCACTGATGCAACTGTCGAATAGACCGGAGAGCACGATCCGCTCTGCACAAGGGCCCTGAACTCCCATGTTCCTATTGAACCAGGTGTATAAGAATAAGTGGTTGTGGTGTTGGCCACTGTGGTCCAGGTGGCTGACGGCAATAGCCGTCTCTCCCATTGAATAACTGACCCTGTGTGTCCTGTGAGAGTCAGTGTGGTGCCTGATCCGATACATATCGGAGTAGTACCGCTCACACTACCGCCAACAGTAAGCGGACTTACCGTTACATCAAGGGTTCGCGCAGATGAAGGGCAGCGCGGATTATTTGTATAACGGTTGACAACGCTGACAGTCCGTGTACCCGCTGAACCTCCAATATTAACAGTTATCTGTCGTGTGCCCTGCCCTGCCGTTATGGTCCATCCGGCAGGAACGGTCCACAGGTATTCGGTAGCACCTCCCACAGGCATGGTTGGGGGATTATTTGCTACTGAGAATATCTGCCCGGTAGCATTCAGACACACTTCTGACGGCCCTGTGATCACACCCGGCCGTGACAGTTCCTCCCTTATGATAAGGTCTATTCTTGCAGCGGGTCCCTCGCAACCGTTGACACCGCTGGTCTGAGTGACATAGTAATCATAAGACCCGGCAGCCGTCCTGCCATGTGTGTACGAGTTGCCGGTGTGAAGCAGCACAGTGAGCGCAGCATCATCATACCAGTTAATTGTGTTACCAGCCACAGTGGGTGTGGCAGAAATTGAAGAAGGCACACTGCCGAAGCAATAAACCTGGGGGGTAACCACAATAGGAACAGGAGGAGCATCAATCACCTCAATGATAAAGTCTTCATAAACATAGTCAAGATTCTGATTGACAAAGGGATTACATTTGTTCCAGTCTTTGAGATAGACATAGAACCTCTCCCCGGCCTGACAGGTTGCAGGAATAGTTATAACTTCCGTCAAAGTACCTGGATTTGGCGGCAGAAAAGGACCAAGAACTGATCCGACATATCCGTTGGCTGCATTTGCTACATTTGATCCTCCGATGATCACATTTCCTGTTATGGTGTTCATAACGGCACCGGCCGGTGTTTCACCGTAAACAAACTGAAGCGTCCTCGGGGAATTGTTAGGCGGAGCAACAAGTGGAGGAGGAACAATTGGATTCTGACAGTTCCATATGCTAATATCCCTTAAAACAATATTGTGTTGTGATCCCTCACAAACGTAAACAATATCAACATCTCCCGTAGTTGTTTCCTGCATCTGCAGCAATCCGTCACCATCCGCAGGGATATCACGGCCATGTACAACAAACACTGAAGTACCGTTAAGAAACTCCCCGCAAGGATTCTGAACAGTCCAGATTCCTACGTAGGCACAGTTGGCAGTTGATGCAAAAGTATGCGTCTGTACTCCCGGTAGATCATTGTCGGCAACAGATGTATATGTCCATATCGGAGATCCGTCGCCCCAGTCAACTGTCCATTGGCTTCCTGCCAGTATGCCAGTAGGCAGTAATCCCAGCGGTGCAACCTGGAACATTCCCTGAGCGCCTAAATTGACACACTCCCCAAGATTGCCGAAGAAATTAAATATCTGTATCTTCGGACAAGGGAGTGTTGTGAATGCAAGCCTTACATCATCGGCCTGAAGAACACCTGAAGAGTTCTCTGCAACCAGATAGGCAGCATGTTGTCTGTTCGCATTTAATAATGCAAAAACCTGAGCGAGGACAGTATTTATCTGCCCTGCCGCGACAGGTATGGCAACTGAAACTACACGGCCACCTGAAGGCCCTGCAAGAGCCCATGTTCTTATCTGCGCCGGAGTGAAATCTGTTATAACATTTGAATTGAATATGATGAGGTAAACTGTACCCGTCATATTTATTCCGTAGTTGATCCCAACACTCAAGGGCCCGACCGGGCCCACAGACGGAGTTGTTGGAACCCATGAGGGCTGCGCAGACAACATTGTCGTGATCGCAAAGATCGCCGCTGCAGTAAAAGTCTTGAGGAGCTTCATATTGTTGTATCTTAATATAATTTCCGCATATCAGGCAAGGATGCAGATGCAACCTTTTCAATTAAAAATATGACTAAATGTATATGAAGATGGTTGCACCGGAAATAAAGAAAGATATAATAAAACGGATCAGTTATCTTCAATATGGATAAATACTAACATAACCAATGTTTTATGAACAGAATGGAGACCGGGAAAATGAGTGAACAAAGCCCCTTCCCGGATGTTGTCGTTAAAGAAAAAACATTGCATGTTTGCATTATGAATTATTTAGGAATAATCACACCATAATATATGAAGAAGCTATTTATTCCCATGCTTATCTTTTATGCCGGGGTGGTTGCCGAAGCACAGCCCGGCAGAACAAATCCCGGCAACAGTCCCGCCTTACCTGTTAGTTCACCATGCGGTACCAGAGTGGAAATAGCAGATTCAACTGTTAATTTCCTTTATGATGCAACAACCGGAACATATAATCCCGTTACGGTGACCGTTAACTTCTACGATGATAATTACAATCTTACAACAGTTGTATCCATGGCGCTGCCTGACAGAACTTACAAATTCCGTCAGCTCTTTACCTATGATGAGAACAACAACATGATCCGGTATGTTTACCAGATCCGGAACAATGACGCCTGGGAAGACAATCTGATCAATGAGAGAACGTATAGCCCTGAAGGATTGCCGGTGACTGAGGTCTTTTTGAGGTTAGGAACTACAGGAGCCTTTACCGAATACCAGCGGCATTTTTACGAAAATGAAAATGGGCGGACAACCAGGTACCTCAGGCAGGTGAAAGATGCATCAGGAAACTGGTATGACTTCTCTTACCATATCTACGTTTATGATGATATGGGAAGACTGACAGTGCTGTATGGCCAGTATATCAGCAGCGGGCTGATTTTTTGGGAACGGACCGCTCTGTACAATTTTAATGGGAAGGTAACTGACAGATTTCTGAGAGTGCTCAGGTATAATTATTCTCTCAGGCAGAATGTCCTTACACGTGAGCTTCATGAGGTCAGCTCATACAACAAATACGGAAATGTAATTGAACGTCGTAACCACGGATATGTCAACAATGAGCCTTTCCTGAGAGATGTCGATTCAATCTATTACTCTAAGCTTCCCCGGAAAAACAAGGTATCTGTCTGCTTTAGGGGAAAAACGCTATGCGTGTCAGTAAGCCAGGTTGATATCCTTCTTGCCCGCGGTGGTACCCTGGGCGCTTGCCCGGCTGTACCGGGGGAAGAAATGAGTTTAATCTCAGTAAATGATATTTCTGTGCCTTTATCCCGTAACATCATCATATACCCAAACCCTGCCTCAGAACAAGTTACTGTTAAACTGGGCAGTCAGGATTACGGAGAACTGACCGGATACCTTATGTCGGCTGATGGCAGGATTGTCAGATCATTCATCATTGAAAACAGGGACGAAATGACCCTCGATATTTCAGCACTCAGGCCCGGCACATATTATCTTTCAATGACAGGACAGAAAGGCACTTTTACCCAGACACTGGTAATAAAATAAAAAAGGGGCGCTCAGGCCCCCCCGGTGTTTTGTCCCCCACATGAATCAATGAGCATAGCCTGATGTCACCGTCCTGCTTTGTATCAGCAAATACTTCACACCATTCTTAACTCTCTGCGAGAGTAACTCTGTCACCCATAAAAACGGATTATCATTCCATCTCTGTGGATGAAAGGTCATCATAATCCTGTCCGGAAGCCCACCGGACATAACAGAATCAATGATATCAAACGTATTGTGATTATCATTTGAAGGTCTTATCCCGGAGCCTTCAACAGCAGGTCTGTCCCTTACATTAAACCTGTCTCCGTCCCACTGCCTGCCCGTATCAGTAAGATAAAGCACTTCTTTCCAATTAATGTCAAAATATGGTTCGCCGGAAATCCCAAAATCTCTGTAATCATAGTACTTCCATAGTATTCGGCTGTCAATGGGACTTAACGGAGTTCCGTGCATGCATATGGTATCAATATTTATTAATTGCCTGAATCCAGCCAGGTTCTTTGTGAAGCTCTCAATTGCCAATGCCGCAAGCTCAGCTTCTCCGTTAACCTTTCGCCTTTCGCCTTTCGCCTTTCGCCTTGCCAGTTCCATATCCTCATAATGATATCCGATCTCATGGCCCATGCCGTATATCTCTCTTATGATCTCCTCGTTAAAGCTGGATCTAACTATCCTGAAATAGTAAGAGCCTGTAATTCCAATGTCATGCTGCATCCTCGCAAACCTCAGTGAGTTTTCAGGAGCCCTGTCGACATCATGTCTAAGAATAACAGTCCTTTCTCCCGGATCAGTGAGATAATTGCGGAAGGTCTGAAAAGAATACCCGCCCTCTTTAAGAGCTGCTATCAGTTTTAGATAGGTCCTTGTTGTAAAGTCGGCCATAATCATATTCCGGATAACAATCCCTCAGTCACCTGAAACGGTTTTGAAACCCCGGGTCAATATCTATCGTTGAAAGGCTTTCCGGATAGTTTTCAATAAACCAGACCATGAAAGCAGTCACATCAATCTTGTCAGATAACATTTTGCCCCTTTTTTCCTGCCATTTTTCCTTCAGGTCTTTCTCCGACAGCATTGACTGCAGCATTGACATTAATTCGTCAAACCTCTCCGGCCTGAATGCAAACGTAAGTTTATACTTATGCTCCTGTTCATCTAAGTATGAAATCCTGCCGGCAAATGAATTACATCGCAGCGAAGGCGTTCCCAGCACCGCAGCTTCGCTGGTCATTGTCTGGCTGTCCCCAATGAACATTGTAGCATAATAGAGCAATGAGTGAATCATGTCAGGACGCACATTCAGCCTGTAAGGTGCGAGAGAGGGTTCAATCTCAGCCTCTGTGGTAATGAATACTTTACCATGCGGCAGCAGATAATCAACCAGCATAAGTTTCTGGTCAACAGTCAGCCCCCTGATCCCGACATCATGATGTGCTTTGAAAGCGTTAAACCTCATGATGAAAAAGGGTTCTCCGCTGCTCAAACCAGCCTGCTCCAATACCGATGGATCAGGCGTGAATCGGTTTGGGTGAAGATATGCAAGTTCATGATAACCTGCATAATAAACAGTCCCTCTCTTTCTGCGGCGCCCCTTCAGGGCATCAGGAGACAAAACTGTGTGCGCAAAGGGGTGACCAAACCTGGTCATCAGTGGCTGAACTTCATCGTCATCATCATCAAAAACGATTGACCGCATTGGTGAAATCCTCGATATATGGGCATTGGTAATAGATGATCCGAGCCCTATGTCTATGGAATGCCGAAATACCTGAATGAGGGTTCTGTAGTTGAAAATCATCTGATTCAATCCCTTGCCCGCAATCGATCCTCCTCTCTTACCGATTATTGTGTAAGGTATGTCATACAGAGAAAGCAATCCTGTTGCTGAAGGGAGATCCCTAACAGTAACAACTATCTTATGGCCCCGGCCTGTCAACTCCTTCCAAAGATTTCTGTAGAGATGGACATGCGCCGGATGACCTATGTCGAGCAGTATATTCATCTGATACCTGAAATGACTTGCCTGATCCTGAAGAGCGTCATTATCACCGTATATAACAATGGTTTTTTAATAAGTGTAAAGCGTCCGAAATTAACCATTTCGCCTCCGAACTTTGCTTTGTAATCTCTTACGCCATACGGCTTCCCCGGTTTGCCTGCTCCTCCGAAATCAAACCAGTTGAAACCGTGTTTCAATCCCCACAAAATAACCTCCCAGGGAAGAATATCATTAGGATACTTATCAAGATGATCATCTGAAGCTGCAGCATACCAGTCGTACAAAGTATCCTGATAACATAGTATCATTCTGAACCCTATAATTTCCGATCTGTATTCAGCCGTAAAAACTCTCAGGTATTTCTTTTCTGTAAACAGTTCTGCCGCTCTCTGAAAATAGCAGTAATCCGGTAAAGGAAGCCTTGCCCGGCTGTATACACTTTTCAGAAGGGAATAACATTTCAGCAGCCTTTCATCATCATGATCTGAAAAACAGGATACCTTTACATCCCTCCGGACACTTCTTTTGATCTGCTTTCTTCTTGTTGAATGCATATCTGCCCAAAGGCTATCCTCTCCTTTCCGGAGATTGAAAAGAATATTCAGATGCTCCTCAAAAACGTAACCATTACCCAGGAAAACTTCCCTGAAGTCATCCATGTCCGAGAGATTCCTGAATTGAGTGAAAAGGACACTCCTGCCGGTTTTAGCGTTGTAGGCCTCTAAAAGACTACTGATTATTTCAGGGTTATTGTTTTCAGCCAGTGGCCCTCCCCAGATAACCCCACGGGCCGTAAGAGAAGAAAACGGGGGTCTGAAATCTCTCTGGATTACAGCTACCAGAATCCCGCAAATCCTCTCATTGAGGATGCATGCGGCTACGACACCACTATACCCTGAGGCATTGCTGCAGAGGTCAAAGTATTCGGGCGTCTGAAAAATGCAGGCCCGGGGATGATTCGATACAAAAGCCTTCCACCCTTCCCTTCCTATTTCTTGCGGATCAGTAACAGTACGTAAGATGGCTGGCGAGTCCATTTTATTTCAGGAATGTAGTGCCTTCACCGGATTGAATAATATCCGAATAAACTCCTTCAATCCTCTCGGCAATGCTTGCTGCATCAAGCCCAAGACTTATTACCTTCTCTCTCCCGTCGGACTTTCTTCCATGGTTAAGTGCACGCTTTAATGCTACTGCTATCTCCTCCGGATCAGAAGATGTGACATGACAGTTTTCAACGCCTTCAAGGAGATGGTCCACATCTCCCACATCTGTTGCTACAACCGGCAGGTTACAGGCCATGGCTTCCTTGACAACATTCGGAGAACCCTCCCACAGTGATGTTAATAACAACACATCAGCCGAATTGTAGTATGACGCCATCTCCAGGGCTGGCTTGCCGTAAACAGTAACCAGAGATACAGTGCTGTCATGCAGCAGAGCCACTGCTTTCTCCGCAAGTGCAAAATTTTTCTCAGGCCTGCCTGGACAAGCGGCAAAAATTATATTTCTTCGGTTAAGGTCAAGCCCTGATATCCCCGCACTCACTCCTTTGTCCATGGGGCTGAACAAATCCAGGTCAACACCATTTGGTATAACAAGAAAGTTACCTGCCCCAAGATTCCGTACCATGGCTGATGATTTGACAATAACTTTGTGCCATAGGAACTTTGCGAAAAACCTGGTGACCATCTTCTTGAAAAGTCCTGTTGCGGCATCACTCCCCATTAGAGACACAACAAGAGGTGATGCTCCTGATAGTGAGGCAAGGAAGCCTGAAAATGAATAATGTGCATGAATGACGTCAGGTTTGACTCTTCTTATCTCCCTCCTTAGCGAGGGAACTGACCTGAGATATCCGCTTACTCCCCTCCCCGCAACACAGAAACATGAGACATTCAGCCCGCGCTTTCTGAGCGATTCAAGCTGATGCCCTACAACAACCTTTGGTTCTCCATCCCCCTGGCAGGATGAAACGAACAATATCTTCATCAGGCAATGGGGTTCTTAATCAGGTATTCCGCAATACTATTCGCATACTCCCGCTCAAGGAGAGACTTTTCATTGACCTTAAACCACCCGTCGTTCCGTTTAATAAAATAGAAATCAGAATGCTCTATTGTGTAGGTTCCGAAATAAAGAAACTGTGTTTCTAGGAGGTGATATCCCCTGGGGTCTCTGGCTATATCAAGTGAAACATTCGGAACATTGAAATGCTCAATTGCCCTTTCGGCAAAATCGAGAAGACCTTCAGGCAGCTCTTCGGGGTATGATAACAACCCGCTTCCGCTGGCTCTGAAGTCGTTACGTCTTGTCTGTCTTAAGAGTGGATAGTACTTCTGCCCGTATACCAGAATCTTCCAGTCACCGGTAAGTCCCGGGATAAACTCCTGCAAAAGGAACTTTTTCCTGTGCTGTGATTCCGGGACAAACCCCTTGTGAAGAACAGTGCGGATCCGGTCCTTCAGCCCTCCATACACATCTGGAGTACTACTGATATTTTTCACGATATGCCTTAGTTCACTCATGTTTTTTGCCAGGAAGACACCGCGGCTCTTAAACCCCTCAGGGCGCTTAACAACAACCGGGAAGGGGAGTCTTGAACCTGAAATGTCCAGGTCCTGAAGGCTGCCAAAACACTCAGACCTCAGTGTGTCTCCCAACTGCCCCCCCCACTCTTTTTTAAGCATCTCCATAAAGACTTTGTTGTTGTGGGCATGAAGCCTTACATATGCAGGAACGACAATCCCCTTCATTGTGTCAATGGCAAGCACTACATCATCCAGAAAGGACTTGTAGCTGCTATTCATGTCTTCAGATGAAGTATAAAGAAACATGTTTCCTTTTATCTCCCTTACCCTTTCAAATACTTCGGAGGCCCTGACAAACCTGGCATCCAATCCATGGGAACGGAACTCCTCTCCCAGAAGATCGCGGTCCATCCCGCTCCTGTAGGGAACTGCTGTGTACTTTGTACCAAATCTCCCTTTATAATCAGTTAAGAGATAAATAATCTGCATCAGGTTTAGATTTCAAAGTCAATGACAAATGACCTTCTGTTTGTTGAGCAATACTGAACTACTTCCTCTGTGAATTGTCCGAAGAGCGGACCGGAAAGCAGCTGAAAGAAGTTTATCTCATTGTTCAGGCTGTTGACCTCTATTACCCTTACAGCTCCTTCCTTGTCAATGCAAAGGTCCAGGCCAAGCAGCCTTGAATAGCGGTACACATGTGCGATGTCGTGCGCCACCTTTATAATGCTGTCATACCCTTCCACCGGCGTCCCCGGATCAAGAGCTATTCCGTTAACCTCTCGATATCTGGTCCCCTTCTTATCGACTGCAAAACCGGTCAGCTTTCCGTCATTTGTTATACTGCAGGCATAGCCTCCGGAAGCCTGGTTGTCTGTTATGCTTCCCTTTGAACCTACCCTTAAGACAGCATGAAGCACATGTATTGCTTCATCAGATACTGATCTGTAGGTCATCACTCTTACTGTATTGAGAGACGACGTATTGAACTGAGTGTAGAAAGTATGGGACTCAATAATATCCTGGATTAGGTAATTTCTGTCATATTTTGCCTTCAGATATTCCTCCGAAAAAGTATTCCCTTCATTGGATAGAAATATTTTGTCCTGCCTGACCCATTTGGTAACACTCCTGCCACCTCCGGAATCAACTGCCGGCTTAAGGATAAAGCATTTATGATTGAGCAGTATCCCGGATAGCTCCGATAAGGTAATAGTACTGCCGGAACTGTCATATAATACACCTTCCGTGTTGCAGGCGATGGTGCCAGGAATACTGAAGCCTGAAAGTATTTCCGAATAGAAGTTTTTGTCAGTGTAGGCCTTTGAAAAGATCTTATTATTCAGACGGGGCTCAATCTGATTGTAATAAATGTCCTCAGGCACATATCTGTAATCCCATATGCCCGAGGTATTTCCGTAGAGACTAAGCCAGGCGGTACCGGCACTAACTGAGTACTTACTCCAGAGTGACTTGTATTTTCTTAGAAGAATATCAGTAGGTTTGACAACCTTCATGGTGGAAGCAAGATGTGACAACATTTTACTGACCTTCCTTCGGAGCATAACGGTTCTCTTAAGGTCGAAAACAAAGACCAGCAATCTCTTAATCAGCAGTTCAGCATTCATCTGACAGTTATCCGTCCGTTAAAAGTAATCAATAGGTGCCCCATGGCAAAGACCAGCGGCCCGAGATCTGTTCTCCTGACCAGTTCCCTCACGCTTAAAGGCAGATTAAATGACTCAACCGCCCCGAGGCACTCTTGACTGTGACCGCGAGGATCATACAGATTCTCCCACCTGTCCGTTGTCCTGGCAGAGGCCAGCTCATAAAAGGCAGATTGCATACCCCGAGGCAGGAAATTATTGAAAAGCAGACCGGGAATTATTGACGGGAGAGGCTCCCGTTCACTGAATCTGAATCGATATGCCGAATTGAATGAGGCAACATCAGGATCTATTCTCTTTATCAACTCTGCTTCATATCCGAGAGATAAACCCAAATGGGGAATAATACCATATGCCCTGAGAGAGACTTCAGCATCGGCAAAAGGAGAGAGAAAATAAGACAACCTGTTTTCATGTGATGCCCTCAGCATCCTGTTCGACGGGTTATAAACTTCGTTCATATATCGCTTTATAACTGACAGGCTAGCCGCTGATCCTACATTTATCCCGAGGCTCTCCGCTATCTTACTGCTTATCCTGTCTGCCAGTTCATCCCTGATCTTTTTTCCTGCCACAATATTGCCTGAGTATTTGTCTACCAGATCAAACCTCACCCATTGTCTGAACGATCGTGAGGGGAAGAGTAGTCTCTCCATGTTCCTGTACTGTTCTCCTCCAATACCGTTTAATCCCAGTCTCTTTTCATTAAGAGTCTTTATCCTGTAAGACGCAGTATTGAATTCTTCATGCCAGAATGAATGAGTGCGTACCTGACCGTCATTGAAGAGCATTCCTTCGTGCATCCTTGTGACAAGATCCGGCCCATCATCTGAGAGATCGGATGTTGGTGCAGAGACAAACTTCATTCCCGACTTTTCGCTTATCTCCCTTCCGCAACTGTAATCGATGTCCTCCCTTTTTCTGAAATGTGAATGAAACTGCAAGACCTCCTTACTGAGATGTCGCCGGCAAAGTGCAAACAAAAGCCTGCTGTCAAGTCCTCCGGTAATTCCGGCATCGGTGCCATAACTCTCTGCCATTGGCTTCATCCCGGCAAACCAGTCATCAAGTATCTCTACCTGACTGTCAATGCTGTCGCTTCTGTCATAGTAATCCGTTATGAATCTCTCATTGTTCCCCGGTGCGATGAACCGGATGCCTCTGAAAGAAAAAGGTTTCTGCGGATCAAACCTCTTTACTTCGCGGAAAAGAGTGTCTCTGCCCGTAAGAGTTCCGGAAAGCAGGTTCTCCACCATTGACTCTCTGTCGGGAGAAAGAGTGCCCAGACCATTGCATATCCCAAGAAATGAACTTGATACTATGTCCCCTTCGGCAGTGTGATAAAGGGGGTAATGTCCGCTCCGGTCAGTGATGAAGCTGAGTTTCTCTCCCTCCCTTATTAACATCCAGAACAGACCCCTGAGATCATCGCCGTTAAACAGTCCATCGGAAACCTCTGCAAGCTTTCTCTTAAGTGACTGCTCATGGTCACAACCTGCAATGAAGGGAGTGCCGGTAGAATAGACTGCGCAGCTATTATTTTCAGCATAGTTGCTCCTCCCGGAAAGTGTCTTCGGAAAAAGAAAGAGGGACCACCCCCTTAACACAAACCTCACCGGCTCGGTCCTGCACTGCTGCCTTATTACCTCAACCGCTCCTGAAAGATTAAATTTCGCAGCACGTTCTGATGCCAGAAGAAAAGCTCCCATCTTTTCAGTCCTTAGATTTTAACCTGTCGTACATTTTAAAGCCTGAAAGCCCGGTAACCGCTCCAAGGTACAGAAAGGCAAGACATCTTTCACCTATAGTTCCGCTGCCTGATACTGAGATTAAAAAGGTTGCCAGCAGAAGAGCAAAATAAATCGCATAAAGCTCCCTGTCCACAGGATACATCCTGAGGATGCGTCTGTAGCCGGCCCCGTTCCTTAAAAGCAGTACAAAAACAGAAATATACAGAGCCAGACCTATCAATCCTGCCCCGTAAAAGAATGAAGAGAGATCACTGTGAATGATACGGCTGGAATGAAAATATTTACGGCCGAATGTCGATCCTGAATTGAACAACTCACTGCCGAAAAGCCTGTGAGCAATATCTCCCTCCCTGAACTCCTTAAGCACAAAGAAGAACTCCTGGTACCGTGCCTCATCCTCAATATTCTGCATCTGCTCAAGCCTGGCATTGTACCTCTCAGCGAGGACTGACTGGAAGGCAGGAAAGACAAGATAAAACAGGATAATTACAATAATAAAATATCTTATGAACCGGGCTCTTGACTGTGTGAGATAGAGATAGATCAAAGTGCCGGCAAGCAGACTGATTATCCCGGCTCTCTTCATGGCTATCAGGACGAATATCAGCGATATAAATCCAACAATATATATCATCCACCTTGTGTGGAGTGAAGTCTTCTTTCTCTGCCTGATGAGGAAAGGATATGTTAGGAGTATCAGAGCCAGCTGATTGGTAATACCCACCCCTGCCCCTCCGGTATAGAATGACTCCTCTACATAGGCTGAAATCCCGAAATCAGTGAATTGTGCCACGGCAAGATTAATACATACTAACAGGGCGCCCCAGACATACGCCTTGTTCAGTGCCAGCAACTGATCAGTATTCCTGAAAAAATATACTCCAACCGGAAACATCATAAGGGGGATGAACCATTTTATATATCCGGAAAGAAATGAAAGCCTGACATCGGAGGAGAATAGGGTTAAAATGAAGAGGTAGGCCAGGAAGGCCAGGATATATCTTGTGGGTTTGTTATCTCTTATCCGCTGATACCCGAAAAGGAGAATAAAAATAATGAGAATTATTCCTCGTATGATGCCTGGGTGCATTCCGCCCCCGGCATCAGCCTCCTTAAAATAATATATGGTTGAGTCTCCTATGGCATTTACAACCGGCAAGGCAAGGAGGAAATAAAAAAGCATCCTGTCTGCTCCCTGGTGACCCGGATAAAGCCTGTAAAATACCGGATGCACCGATGGTTTATATGTCGGAGCCAAAGAGTTCATCCCGTAAATCATCAAAAAAGTCCCTGTTTGCGTTTATCATCTCCAAAGAGGTCTCAAAGTCACTGTTCGGCTCCTCGTAAGGCGTATAGAGCCTGAGTCCTCTAAGCCTTTTAACCCTGTTGAAATAAACAAAAAAGATTGTCCGTAACAGCTCCTCTGCATCCGGTAAAAACCGTGCCCTGCCACTGTTTAATTCCTCAAGTGCTCGGAAATATGCATCACGTGATCCGGGGCAGATGACAAATGACTTGTCCCGGAACCATGGTAAGCCTGCCACTACACATGTCTTGCCTGTATAAGCAATCTCCAATCCGATGGTGCTCGAATAAATCAGACCATAATCCATCCCGTTGATGAGTTCATAAGAATTAACTTTCTCGTCAGAATCAAACACAATTATTTTTCCTGTATCACCGCAGGCAGCCCTGATCCTGTCCCCAAGAAATTCCCGGCTGGCAGTGACAAGCTTTATCTCCCCAGGGTGAATCCTTATCACAAGCTTAATATCCGTAACATCGCGCTTCCAGTACTCTATAACACTGAAGATCCACTCTTCCATGCTATTGAAGTGAGAATTCTTGTCTATTACCGCTGTATCGTAATTAAGATTGGTAAAAAGTGTGGCATAGTGTCCGATACCTGCAATTTTATCATCATTATGTTCCGTGTTAAGCACCGCATACATCTCTTTGCCCTGTCGCAGATTGTCAAAAAATTCAGCTACTCTATTCCGCAATTCGGCAGTCGGCTTAAATGAACTTACAAATGATTTGTATTCTGCCGACCAGTCAAGATCCATGACGGGGCCATTCTTTTTGTAGATAATACTGTTGTTGCCGATATATGTCTCGTATGTCATATAGGGAATTTCCTTCCTTGAGCAATGCTCCCTTGCGATCGCCTCAAAAAGAAGGGAGCCGTTGTTCATGAAGGAACATGAGATCCCTGGTCTCTCTTTAAGTAAATGACTGAATGCAATGCTGTACTTAACACCGGCAATAAGGAACTTCCTGTAAATTGTTACAACAATATCATTCTCAGCCAGCCTCCCTTCAAGGAAATATCGCAGCACTGACTTTCTTGCAAGATCCCCGATGTCGATTCCATCATATCTGTACTCATTGCACTCCCTGAGAGTTGTAAAGTTCCGGATTGTCTTCGCCTCTTTCTCTATCCTTGCCTCGTGGCCCTTCAGCATCCGACTCATCCTATCCGTTGTCACTCCGCTTTTCTCTGCAATATATCTGTATCCGCTCCAGCATTCGTGGCAAAACCACGGATGCCTCTCCCGTGACTTCAGCATCCCGTCTTTTGTGCATATCCCCAGCGCTGCATCACAAATATAAAAAACCGGCTTAAGCCTGTCCTTCTCCAGAAAGTACTTTGCCAGCAAAAGATTGAGCATCGTGAAGTTACTGTGTACTCCGAACATCATTGGAAACAAAACCTCCCGGTCCTCTCCGGCTGAAGGACCAAAATGCCCGGTAAACAGTTTCGCATAGTCTCGGTACTTAATAAAATAGTGAACGCTTTTTTTTATCCCTGCCGCCCTGACAATACGGTTGATAAACCTTTCTGCAATATCTGCAACTCCGATCTTGACCAGGCCAACCATCACAGGATAAAAAAGCGCCTTGACGGTAAAGACTTTTCTGAGATAGACACGGTTGCTTTTTTTCAGGCTTTTCTTTTCCAAACCGATGATCTTATCCTTGTGACAAATGCGGGTTCGATACCGTTCCTGCTCATGAAGATCAGTGTGACAATCCCTGATAATATTATGGCAGGCAGAGACCAGACCAGGATTTCTCCATTTGAACGGTCAATATACAACCCGATGGTAATACTATGTATAATGACAAAAGCAGCCGAGATTGCCGAGACAATGAGAAGCCTTGCAGCAAAGTATCCCGGCGAGGGAAGTTTAGTTTTTCTTCCCACCCAGACATAAAGAAGCAGCGCAGTGAATACCAGCCCCGTAACCAGGGCAAGGGGAATGGCATTGCCGGCCAGGGTAACAAAAGAGACCATCAGTCCGGCCTGAATAAGAAATTTCAGAAATACGGCCAGAAGAAGCCTTCTATACTCGCCAAGGATATACATGGTCCTCGTCAGAAAACTCATTATCAACTGAGGAAGAAGGCCGGTCATAAGAATATTAAAGATGACGAGA
>Ga0209450_10000245_pt1 | contig 29465 bp, 20 predicted proteins | sample FrelakmetLWP11LW_FD_187149 | JGI IMG/M metagenome (GOLD analysis project Ga0209450, IMG submission 187149) | Freshwater lake sediment microbial communities from the University of Notre Dame, USA, for methane emissions studies - LWP11 LW (SPAdes)... | ecosystem: Environmental > Aquatic >...
ATGGATGTCCAGTCGGCATTGGCGTTGGTGGCGCTCAGGCCCGCCATGCGCTCGGTGTTGGTTTCGGTGGCGGTGAACTGGAAATAGCCGTTGTTGCTCACCGTATTCCAGGAGGCGGCACCTCCGTTCCAGGCGCCTCCGGCTTGTATCTTGGTCAGGTTGTTGCCGGTGGCGTTGGTGTTGACCAGGTCGGAGAGTTTCCACCTCACCTGCTCGTCTGCGGAGTTGCAGGCATAAGAAGCAGATGTTCCTTGTATTATGAAGTCAATACTAGTTGAATTTAAAACTAATTTGTTGGTTAAGTTATTTGAGTTAATATTATAAATACAGCCTCCAATATTTGTGGTAAGTATACAATTTAATATATCATTGTCATTTAATGTATTATTGCTATATGTGGTTGAATTACTCCCAACATTTGAACCATTAAGCTGCCATTGATAATTAAGAACAGTACCAGAATTTGTTGTGAAAGCAGAAAAATCGCCCGAATTGTAGTTTGAAACAATGGCATTGGTAACTGTTCCATTCACATTGTAAATTGAAACATCAACCAGCAAGGGTAGAGAGGGCGAAACTCCACTGATGTAAAACAGACTCCCGTTCCGATAGTACTTCACCACGTTGGACTCCACCGATACCCTGAACACATCACCTGAAACATAGCTACCGAAGCTACCCCTGTTGGTACCTGATTCGTAAACACTAAAAGTAGCATTGTCGAGCAGGTAGACAGCATACTGGATAGAGTTATAACTTTCATTTGTGTTGGTTGCGCTCAACCCCACCATCCTGTGGACGTTGGTCTCTGTGGCCGTGAATTGAAGGTAACCGTTGTTTGCAACTTTATTCCATGAGGCTGCACCACCATTCCAACCAGTAGATTGAGTTTTAATAAGATTATTGCCATTTGCCTGAACATTTACTAAATCTGAATATTTCCATTTTACTTCTTCATCAACAGTATTGCAAGCAGTAGATACAGGAGTTCCCTGAATATTAAAATCAATCCAACTAATATTTTGTGAAACTGAATAATAAGTGCCTTGGCTACATTCAATTGTTAACCTGTCAGCAGTTGACAAAGCCGAGGAGAACAGGATCATTTCGGGAACAGCCCCCTGCAAGTAATAACTGGTCCCACTATAGGCGAACAGGTTGATATTGTTATTGGTGAATGTGAAGGTGGTGTTCCTGGTACTGCTGGTGATGGAATTAACCCCATTCTTATACACGTCAGCCTGAGCCCCGTTCCTAACAAAGCTCCCAACAGATAAACTGGTCCATGTCAAGGCGCCGCTTATCCTTCCTGTACCGGCGTTGCTGATGTCGAAGTAGGTGCTGCCGTCGCTCCAGGGCGCGTGGATGTTGTACTCGTTGCCGTTACCGGATATCAGCGATTGGGTTACTCCGTTGTTTGCCTGGAAGACCGATGAGATGGTGGCGGTGATCCCGGCGCCCACCGCTTGGGCGATGGCGAGCGAAGTCAGCATTGTTTGGCCGCCGGAGAGGGTCAGTACCGGGCGGGCGTTCGCCACGTCGACAACCCCTGCATTAACAATGCGTGGCTGACGGGCAACAGTATTCTGGGTCGCATCACGGCCGTTCCCGCTCTGGTCGTACCAGGTGACGACGTACCCGCTCGAGGCCCCCGTGAAGGCGAGCAGGGCGGCCTGGTCAAGGTCTCCTCCTGCCGTGAACCCGATGTTCTGGGTGGCGTTGTCGCTGCTTCTGCGTACCCTGATGGCATTGCCGTTGTAACTTGCAGATAGTTTTCTGACAGAATAGGCTGCTTGTGCATTTAGAGTAGTACCCAAAATTGGGTTTAGAACAGATATAGTTATTGTTTGAATAGAGCTTGATGTGCCACAATCATTTTTTACCGTAAGCGATCCTTGATATATCCCACCGGCCACAATCCCCCCGGGTATGTTTAAAACTATGTTACCTGCGGGAAGTGCTGCATCGGTAATATTGATGAAACCTGCACCAAGAGCGGAAGCATCCCATGATATGCTATAGGTTATTGGATTAAAATGCGGATTAGTATAACTTATATTCAGTGATGACGTCCCCAAGGATATCCCATAAATGGGGTTGAACATAATGGAAGGTATAGTGGAATAATAACAGGCTTGGTTATTCTCAATTGTTTGTAACAAAGCTGTGCTTAATGTGGAGGCAAATAAAACAATCTCCTGAATGCTACCGTTAAGGCCTTGTGTCCTTGCTATTGGAATTGCGCCTATTGCAAATTCACTCCCTGCAGCGGTAATATTCATTGTGCCTGGCGCGCCAATCTGACTCAAGCTTTCATCTACAGCGTTCAGACGCTGACTTAAACTAGAGGTACTTGATGTTGGTAGCACCTGACTGGAGACATACCAGGTATTTGCATTTACGGTCTGACCTACCAACGCTGCCCCCTGGTATTCCATACCGAAATTCCCTTGTGTATTGTTTACTCGGTTAATCCAAGCTCCAAATCGGGAGCCTGCTCCTGAGTTTCTTCCCCATCCGCAGATTTCTGCACCCGGACTTGTCAACGAGGCAAACTGCCAAACTGCTGAAAGAGTAACTGGCTGTGAAGTTTGAACAAAAGTGCCATTGGTGAGATAAGCGCTTGTTCCGTTGAACTGAATCCTTGGTCTGCCAACACTATTGGTCAGCATCACTCCTGACTGAACAATAAGTGGCTGATTAGCAACTGCAGCAGTAACATCTCTTCCATTTCCGCTCTGATCATACCAGGTAACCACAAAACCGTTCGAAGCTCCTACAAACGAAAGGAGGGCTGCCTGATCGAGATCTCCACCAGCCGTAAATCCGATGTCCTGCGTCGCATTGTCACTGCTGCGACGTACCCTGATGGCACTGCCTGCATATGAACTGCTTAACTTGCGTAAACTGTATGCAACGGCAGAAGGTGTACTGGCGCTTAATCCGAGATTGTCCAGGGTGTTTTGTGCAAAAGCCTGCCTGATTGGCAAAATGAGAAAAGAAAAAAAAATTGTAAAGTGTATAAATAATTTTCCTATGGATATCTGATTTCCCGGCAGATAAAGTTGTATTGGTTTTTTTGTATGTATATTTCTATGTTGAGAATAAGTAAGCATGCTCATCAATTTAACTTAATCGTTTTAATATTAATTGTACGCAGAAACATGAGTCTTGGTTCAGATATTATCTAACTAAAATCGTAATGTTTAGATAAATTAAGTACACATACCTATTTCTATTAAAAATCATTAGTAACCGAAAAAAATTAGTCAACAGGGAAATTATTCTTCATCATGGTAACAGATATTAGATTAATAAAAAAGAACATACAATATTACATAAAATCATTCTAATTGACCATCCGTTACATAGTGGTTACCCGCAATTGCACTTTAATCTGCATGTTTCTATAATTTGGTAGCACAATCCTGGTATTTTACAAATAACCAAACGGCATCCCAATTTGTTGGCCCTGCTGCTACACAGCCACTATTATCCCATTGTATGGTAAACTGCAGTTGGGTCGCGTCAATCTTTGTTACTGCCCCAATTTGCAGGTTATTAGCATAACTAGCAAATAGACTGATAATTATCAAGATGAATATTTTTTTCATCCGTACAATATTATTTCTAATAGGTCGGATGGAGCTCGCATGTTGATTTTGTTCATGCAAGTTTGTGATTTTAGTTAAACATGCTCGGTTTATATTCCTTGTTTTTGGTTATTACAATTTTTCCCCGTTTAAACAACATTAATAATTACTGATACTCCACAGTGAAAAATAAGTTCTTCTGTCAATGATTTACAAATATAATTTTTTCCTTATGAGCATTTAATGATCTTATGAAAGACTATTATATTAGATTATCAAGCTATTAGATTCAATTCTTCTTAATAAGTAATCCAAATCACTCGTTTTTAAGAACGAGTTATCTTAATTACAATTATTCTTACCTGATTATATTTATTACTAGGAGCTGCGCATTACACTGGTGTTAGCAAAGGATAACTGTATAAGCTCACCCAAAAAAGGGCGATTCCATTCAATAAGCTTGGCAAGGGATTCATCTAAACTAAGGAGTTGGCTGAGTGGATAAAGCAATCTTTTTTCCGGGTTAATACAAATAAAAAACTTGATTGCTTTTAATATTAAATAACAATGCTGTAAGTTATTAATATACAGGCTTATATGCTTTCGCTTTGTAGCGGAGGGAGGATTATTTCGTGATCCTCAATTGGGAAGCTTAATAAAGAAAAAGCCCTGCATTAGCAGAGAGGATTACTCTCCGCCAGCTGGCGGAGAGTGATCCTCAAATGGAGGCACTGACAAAGAAAAAGCCTTGCCCCGCCAAGGCGGGGCTGCGGTCTTTTAGTCTCCATCCCTTTCAAAAGCAAGCTTTTGACGGGCTGTCAACAAAAAAGCCCTGATCAGCCAACAGGCTGATCAAGGCTTTTTCTTTGTAGAGAAGAGGTTTGAAATATCTAACCAGGAATTAGTAAAAGGTTTGATGGATATTCTAAATATGTTTGAAATCTTCGATTGATCCAGCTTCTTGTTGATTACTTTCGATGCCCCTGAAAAATGGCAGTGACAAATCTACAGTATCATAGATTGTTGCATAATGAAACTCCCGGACTTCATGGATTTTCAGATAAGAATTAACTCCCCCGTAAATCTTCACCAGGAACAATGATTCCCATTTCATTCATAAGTTGAAATCCATATTGTCTCAGATCAGAAATTACCTTAATGGATGTTTTTCCCCTTTCTTTCAGCGAGTATTCCACCTTAGGAGGAACAACAGGGTAAACAACTCTTGTTATAAAACCATCCTCTTCAAGTTCGCGCAAGGATAAAGTCAGCATTTTATGCGTGACTTTCGGCATAGTCTTCTTTAGTTCTCCGTATCGAAGTGTTTTTTCCCTCAAACGCCAAAGTATTGGCATTTTCCATGTACCACCAATTCTATCCATGACAAATTCGACGGAATTGTAGTAAAGTTTCTTATTATATATAAACTCAGGCATGCTATAATATATTGATATTCTATATACTTTCTTTTTAGTTAGTATATATCAAATAGGTATATATAGATGCAAATATACTACTTCAAATTACTTTTGCAAAAACTTAAAAATTCAAAATTATGAAAAAGCAGATTTTACTCATGGCAATGATATCTATGTCTACACTAGTATCAGTTGCTCAAACAGGAAAGGGTATAAGTAATATTAAAGAGAAGCAGCATTATGTGCATTTTCATGGAGCACCTACAAAAGGTAAAATACTGATGGTGGCAAGCAGTCCATCAATATCAAAGCAAACGGGGTGGCCAATCGGGTTCTGGGCAGCAGAACTTACACACCCTTTGAGAGTATTCATGGAAGCTGGTTACGAAGTTGAACTTGCTTCAACCGAGGGTGGTAAGATTGAAATGGATGGTTACAGCAATCCTACGGATGCCAGCGGCTATTCGTCACACGATGTGATTACTCTTGGGTATATGCAATTGGACTGGTTTAACAAAATGCTTGCTAATACTAAAAAATTGTCGGATGTGAATTCTAACGATTACAAAGCAATATTTTTAGTAGGCGGACAGGCCCCAATGTACACTTTCAGAGGCAATAAAGATCTCGAAAGACTTTTTGTAAACTTCTATGAAACCGGCAAACCATCGGCTGCTGTTTGTCATTCCACGACCTTGCTGCTTGATGCAAAAAAATCGAACGGTGAACTTTTGGTAAAAGGTAAAACATGGACAGGCTTTGCCAATTCAGAGGAAGATTTTGCTGACAAAGCTGTTGGAATGAAAATTCAGCCCTACCGCATCGAAGATGAAGCCCGCAAAATATCTGGCACTACTTTTAAAGTGGCTAATTCATTTGCATCGTATGCTATTGCCAATGGCAACCTGATTACCGGGCAGCAGCAGAATTCAGGTGAGACAGCAGCTGAGATGGTTGTTGAAATGCTTTCTAAATAATGGTTAATTATCTTAAAATAATGCTTTTGGCAGTATCCCTTTTCGGGGGTACTGTCATTGCACAAATACCTGTCGAAGTTTTTACAGGAAACGAGAAAACTACACTGGATATAATGTTCTTTAAATTTTTCAGAAATCAACAAAATGAGCCTTCGAGATTTTTGTTTTTCAACCGTAACCGGGCAGGCATTGATTACAAAATGACAAGTTCAGAAAAACTGCCTCAATTTGGCTTCACCGAGGCTTTTTCATATAATCATCCCGATCTGAAAGGTTTTGCGCCTGTGTTGATAGCCCAGGTTTTTAATTCGGGTATTTATCCTAAAGCAGGAGTTCAGTATGTTTATTTTAACGAAAATATTACCCTTTTCAGCTGGTTTGTTTCCGAAACAGCAAAAGAGCCAGCGATTGATTATTACATTCTCTTTCGCTTTACCCCGTCACTATCTGAAAAACTTAAACTTTTCACACAAATGGAATCATTAAATACTTTTCAATCAGAAAATGACAATTACCAGTTTACCCAACGAATCAGGACTGGATTGAAGAAAGATAACTTTCAGTTTGGGTTGGGTGCTGACTTTGTTGAAAACGGAAAGGACTCATTTGATTTCAGCTCCAATTCCGGTGTATTTTTAAGGTATGAATTCTAATTACATCATAAAATGAATAATATTTTCAGTAAAAGCAGAGTTGAGGCGTTTTCGGATGGAATTTTTGCCATTATCATAACGCTTCTGGTACTTGAAATCAAGGTGCCACACATTAATGACCATAATTCAACTAATGAGCTGATGAAGTCTCTTTTAGGTCTATTACCAAAATTTGTCGGATGGATTATCAGCTTTTTCACAATTGCAGTCATTTGGGTAAATCATCATAGAATATTTAAACAAATCAAGCAATTCGACAGCGGAATATTTTGGTGGAATGCGGTATTGCTTCTCTGGTGTACATTTATACCATTTCCGACAGCTGTTCTTGGTGATTATCCTGATAATCAAATATCGATAATTCTTTATGGAACAGTTATGGCTCTTATGGCAGCAAGTTTTTCTTTCATGCGTTTATATTTAATCAGGAAACCTGAATTATTAGAGGACTCCGTTAATCAGGTCATGTTCAGAAAGGGTACATATTTTTCAGTTCTGTTCGGTCCTGTGATGTATCTTACAGCTGTCGCCCTGGGCTTTCTTCATCCGTATTTTGCATTTATGATCTTTCTTGGAATACCCGTGTATTTTATATTTTCAAAGACCAGGAATTAAACTCAGTAAAAATGAAAATAGCATTTATTGGAATAGGTAATGTAGGGTTTGCGATTGCAAACAACCTTCAGAGAAAAGGACATGAGATTTTAATTGGACACAATAACCCGGGTTCGGAAAGTGTAAGGAAGGCTCTTGAAAAGAACCCCTTATTCCGCTTAACTGGAGTCCAGGATGCAGTAAACCATTCTGATCTGGTATTTCTGGCAACACCTTACCGTGAGAGTGGGTCAATCCTAAAGGGAATATTATTTAAAGGAAAGACCCTGGTCGACTGTACCAATCCTATAGGACCCGGCATTTCACATGCACTTGAAAGTAAGAAATCGGGAGCGGAGGAAATCCAGAAATTAGCAGCCGATGCAAGTGTAGTCAAGGCATTTAGTATTTATGGCTTTGAGAACTTTGCTGATAATTCATTCCCACGCTACAATGTAAAACCCGTTATGCTGATTGCTGGGAACGATAAGAATTCAAAAGCGGAAGTATCTGGATTACTGACACAATTGGGATTTTTTCCAAAAGATACCGGGGCATTAAGCCAGTCGTTACATCTCGAACATATGACACTCTTGTGGGTAAATATGGTGCGAATGAACGGTCATCACCCCAATTTTGTCTGGGCATACCTTGAGAAATAAACTATGAAAACCATTGTAATTACGGGTGCTACATCGGGAATTGGCAAAGAGGTTGCCATCCATCTGCTTAAAAAGGGTCACCGGGTGATATCAAATACAAGAAATTCTTCTAAATCAGACAGAATGAAAACTGAGCTTGAAAAGGTGACGAAAGATGGGGAACTTCTATTTTATGAGGGAGATTTTTCAAGCTTTGATAGTGTCAGGAAATTTGCATCGAAGATCAGGAAGAATTTCAGATCGGTAGATATCCTCATAAACAATGCTGGTACCTGGGAGATGCAGTTTATTGAAACTTCGGATGGCGTTGAGACCAATCTGCAGGTTAATCATCTGAGCCCAATGCTGATGACACTTGAGCTGATTCCACTGCTTGATGCCTCGGGAAATGCCAGGATTGTCAATACATCATCGGGGGCACATCGAAGGAATATTTTCGATCTGGATGATCCGGAATGGAGAAATAAAGAATATGACGGTATTGCAACATACTCCCAGTCAAAGCTGTTCAATATCCTGTTCTCATTTCATCTTGAAAAAATGATTAGAGGTAAAAATATCACTGTAAACACTGTTCATCCCGGATTAGTCAGGACTGAGCTTTTCAATAAAATGGGACCAAGGGATTGGAGTGGTGTTGCCGGTGCTGATCACGGAGCCCGGAGTGCTTTATATGCGGCCTTAAGCCCGGAAATGGAAGGAGTTTCAGGAAGATACATCTACCTTGAAAATGACGATCATAATATCTCTGAGTTTGCAAAGGATGAATATCTTGCAGAAAAACTCTGGGAGATAAGCATGAGATACATAACAAAATAGATCTCTACTGTTCGATCTGCTCACAATTGACCTTATCGGTGTGCTTAACAAGTCAAAAGACTTGCAGCCTAATCAGAATTTATATAATACCGGAATGCTTTTAAGCCACATTTAGGGGGTTTGGGGGCAGAGAGACAAGAGGATTAAGCCTCCCTGCGTTCGGCTTGATCCTCAGGGAGTAACAGCCCAAGTTAAAATCCCTTCATCCGCCTTCGGCATCTGTAGGGTCTTTTTGTTTTCATCCCTCACTTGAGCAAGCTCAACTCGGGCTGAAAACAAAAATCCCCTGCCGTTTCACGGCAAGGGATTTTAACTTGTAGCGGAGGGAGGATTCGAACCTCCGACCTTTGGGTTATGAGCCCAACGAGCTGCCACTGCTCCACCCCGCAATATATTTTTAAAGAACTTTCTGTCTGAGCCCAACGATCCGCCAACCGGCGGATCCACCCCGCAATCTGAGCGCAAAGATACAACCAAAATTCTTAATAACAAAAAAAAAGAGAATTATGAAGTCGCTGAGCTATCAGTACAGTGGCTTTTTTCATTTTACCATTGATTGTTATAAAACACCTTTGTAAAAAAAATGAGATATTACTCACTATAATTTCCGAAATTGGCACTACCGAAGCATCATTGCTCCGGGATGATCAAAGAGAAAAACCATGAAACGAATCATTTTTATTATCAGTCTGTTAAGCATATACGTCATGTCACATGCCCAGTCATTCAACACGTTCCCTGTCACCACCCAGAGGCCGCCGCTGCACGGCAGCCACTGGATGGCCGTCACAGGCAAGCCCATGGCAGCAACGGCCGGGGCAATGATTTTCAGCAAGGGCGGCAACGCCGTCGACGCCGCCTGCGCCATGCTGGCTGCCACATGTACCATGTGGGACGTACTCAGCTGGGGCGGCGAGACACAGGCCCTCATCTATAACCCGAATACAAAGAAGGTAATAGCAATCAACGCCCTCGGCGTCGCACCCACAGGAGCCACCGCGGAGTTCTACAAGGCCCAGGGGATGAAATACCCCCCCGAGTACGGTCCCCTTGCCGCAGTGACACCCGGCACACCCGGGGGACTGATGACCATGCTTGCCGAATATGGTACCATGAGCCTTAAAGAAGTGCTGGCTCCTGCGATGCAGATGGCAGCAGGCTATGCCATCGAGGCTCAGACTGCCAACTCGATTGAGAGACAGAAGGAGTGGATAAAGAAGTGGCCATACTCTGCAAAGGTTTTCCTGCCTCATGCCGGAGAGAAACGCGAAGCCCCGTCAGCCGGTGAGATATTCGTTCAGACAGACCTGCTCGCTACACTGACCAAACTGGTTGAGGCTGAACAGCAGGCTCTCAAAAAACGTCTTTCCAGAAAAGAGGCTATATACGCAGCATATGACCGCTTTTACAAGGGTGACATAGCAAAAGAGTTCGTAAGAGGCAGCCGCGAACAGGGAGGACTGGTAACGGAAGAAGACCTTGCCACATGGAAGGTGAAGATTGAAGAGCCGCTGATGACAACATATAAGGGCATCGAGGTATACAAGCTCCAGCAGTGGACCCAGGGGCCCGTGATGCTCCAGACGCTCAACATACTTGAGAACTATGACCTGAAGAGCATGGGGTATAACTCGACCCAGTACATCCACACCCTTTACCAGGCAATGAACCTTGCCTTTGCCGACCGCGACTTCTATTACGGCGACCCTGCCTTCCCGCCCGAGGAGCCGATGAAGGGACTGCTGTCAAAGGAGTATGCAAAGGAGAGGAGCAAACTGATCGATGCTCAGCGCAATGATGCCGATGCCCGCCCCGGCGATCCCTATCCCTTTGAGGGGAAAACCAATCCATTCATGACGCTGCTGAACTCGTGGGAGAGCTCAGCAAGAAACATCTATCCTTCCGATGACCCATTGACCTATGAACGTTTTCTTGACTCCTTCACTGCCGGAACGACATCAATAGAGGCGGCAGACGAAGAGGGATGGGTTGTCTCCGTCACCCCCAGCGGCGGGTGGATACCTGCATGCATCGCAGGAAACACAGGTGTGGGTATGAGTCAGAGAATGCAGGCCTTCGTGCTTGACGAGAAGGAGAATCCTTTCAATGTGGTTGAACCAGGCAAACAGCCGCGCGTGACACTCACACCCACCCTCGCCATGAAGGACGGCAAGCCGTTCCTCGCCTTTGCAAAACAGGGCGGCGACGAGCAGGATCAGCTGCTGCTCCAGTTCTTCCTGAATGTTGTCGAGTTCGGTATGACAATACAGGAGGCCTGTGAGGCACCCTCATTCAAGACGCTGCAGATGTACTCAAGCTTTGGCGATCACGAGAAGGTGGCCGGTGGCCTGGTGCTTAACAACAGCATGCCCCAGTGGGTGAGGAAAGAGCTTACCGGGATGGGCTACAGGCTATCGTTCCAGGAGCGGACCAGCGGACCGGTGAACGCAATCGGATTTGACCATCAGCACGGCACCTTCTGGGGTGGTTCAAGCAACTTCGGGGAGGACTATGGAATCGGATGGTAGGCATATTTCAATACTTCAACCTCTCAACCATTCAACATGATTACTATCTTTGTGCCCTCTGAAGCACATAGAGATGGCCAATAACGATAAAAAGAGAAGCAGCTGGCGAGACAAGTTCCGCTTCGCCATATTCAATGACACCACCTATGAGGAGGTGTGGCGTGTCCGTCTTTCCAAATCAGCCGCTTTTCTCGCTCTTTCAGTGGCAGTATTCTTCATTATCGGTCTCACTACCTCACTCATTGCCTTCACCAACCTTCGTGAGTTCATCCCCGGCTACCCCGATGTGACTCTTAGGCGGACAATCATCATGAATGCCCTGATGCTTGACTCGCTTGAACATGAACTTGAGATCAGGGACAAATATTTCCAGGATCTGAACGATGTCATCTCTGGCAGACAGCCTATTGACAGGGTGGCCATGAGAGACAGCACCCGTGACTACAGCAACATCGTCTTCCAGCGATCGGCTGAGGACTCTGTGATGAGATCGAGGATAGAACAGGAGGAGCAGTACAACGTGACACAATCGGCAGGCGGGCCGGAGCGTGGCACGAGCCTGGCTAACATTCACTTTTTCCCTCCGGTAAAAGGGATAGTGTCGGGTAACTTTGACCCTCGCACACGACATTATGCCACCGATATCGTAACCCTTTCAAAGGCTGTGGTATCATCTACGCTTGACGGTACGGTGATAATGACCGGATGGACCATGGAGACCGGTTTTGTGATCATGATACAGCACAGCCACAACATTGTTTCGGTCTACAAGCACAACGCCAGGCTGCTGAAGGAGACGGGCGACAGGGTATGGGCCGGTGAGGCAATAGCTATTGTAGGTGATTCAGGCGAGTTGTATACCTCCGGTCCGCATCTCCACTTTGAGCTCTGGCATAACGGGGAGCCGCTTGATCCGACCCAATATATATTCTTTTAACCGCCGGCAGTAAGATGCATAAAAGACTGGCAATCCTTGGCTCGACAGGATCGATAGGCACTCAGACGCTTGAGATAGTGTCGAGGTACCCTGACCTCTTCAGTGTGGTGGCACTGACAGCATGGAGCAATGCTGATCTTCTGATTGAGCAGGCCAGGCGGTTCAGGCCATCGACGGTTGTCATCGGCCATGAAGCACATTACAGCAGGCTTAGGGATGGCCTTGCAGGGCTTGGTATTGAGGTGCTGGCAGGGCGTGATGCCTTTGATACGGTTGCCACCTCAGAGGGTATCGATACCGTCGTTGCAGCCATGGTGGGGTTTGCCGGGCTGCGCCCCACCGCTGCTGCCGTGGCGGCAGGCCGGGAGGTGGCGCTTGCCAACAAGGAGACACTGGTGGTCGCCGGTGAGATGATAACAAAGACAGCATCGGTAACGGGCAGCCGGCTGTTGCCTGTCGACTCAGAACATTCTGCAATAATGCAGTGTATCAACGGTGAGCCAAAAAACTCGGTGGAGAGAATCATTCTCACCGCATCGGGCGGGCCATTCCGCAACACGCCGGCCGGTAGGCTTATACATGTTTCCCCGGGAGAAGCTCTGCGACACCCCAACTGGAGCATGGGAAGCAAGATAACGATCGACTCGGCCACGATGATGAACAAGGGGCTGGAGGTGATAGAAGCCCACTGGCTCTTCGGTCTTACGGAAGAGAAGATTGATGTTATCATTCATCCGCAGTCAATAATACATTCGATGGTTCAGTTCACCGACGGGTCGATGAAGGCTCAGATGGGTATGCCTGACATGAGGATGCCTATCATCTATGCCCTCACATACCCTGAGAGGGTGGTCACTGACCTTCCGCGCCCCTCACTGCATGCGATAGGCTCCCTGACGTTTGAAGAGCCTGATTTACAGCGTTTCCGCAGCCTATCCCTGGCGCGCGCCGCCCTCACCGCAGGGGGCAACATGCCTTGCGCACTCAACGCTGCCAACGAGGTGGCCGTCGCTGCCTTCCTGCAGGGCAGGCTCGGCTTCCTGGGTATAGCCGGCGCAGTGGAATATGTACTTGAGAAAACGACACTAAACACCGAGGCCTCCATGACTGCCTATGAGGAGACTGACAGCAGAAGCAGATGCCTCGCAACGGAATATATAAGTAAAACACCAAAACAATGACAGTTCTGATCAAAATCATCCAGCTGATACTGGCACTTTCAATACTGGTAATCATTCATGAGTGCGGACACTTCCTGTTCGCCCGCATCTTCAAAACACGGGTCGAGAAGTTTTTTCTCTTCTTCGACTGGCCATGGGCTATCATCAAACGCAAGATAGGCGATACGGAATACGGGATCGGGATGATACCACTCGGCGGTTATGTCAAGATCTCAGGGATGATAGATGAGTCGATGGACCGCGAGCAGATGAAGCTGCCTCCGCAGCCTTACGAATTCAGGTCAAAGCCTTCATGGCAGCGCCTCCTTATAATGCTGGGAGGAGTGGTCTTCAATTTCATCTTCGCAATGATCATTTATGTGGCCGTGCTCAGCTTCTGGGGTGAGACATACCTTCCCGCGGCAAATGTAAAATACGGTATCCTGACAGACTCGACAGGGTATGCCATGGGACTGCGCAACGGAGATAAAATATTATCCCTTGACGGTGAGCCCGTTGACAATTTCTACTCAATCATACCCGACATCATACTTAATGACAGGAAGGTCATTACAGTTGACAGACAGGGAGAGATAGTCGATGTTACTGTAGGTCGTGAGTTCATCCCTCTTCTCCTTAAGAACGCCGATGTCATCGATGCCAGGATACCCTTCGGGCCGTTTGTGATCTCGGAATTTGCCAAGGAATCGCCTGCACGGTCTGCGGGGCTTGCTACGGGCGACGAGGTGATAGCTCTTGACAGCATCCGCTTCGAATGGTATGATGAGTTCCAGGGGTACATCGCTGCCAACAGGGGAAATCCTCTCGAAGTAACAGTCAAAAGGGGAGAGGAGCTGATAGATTTCCGGGTCACTGCCTCTGAAGAAGGGATCCTCGGTATTTACAGGGAACCGTCGGATATCTTCGAGTTCAATACAAAGCACTACAACTTCTTCGAGGCCATCCCTGCCGGGGTGGCAAAGGGATTCAAGACCACAAGCGATTACCTGAAGCAGTTCAAGCTCATCTTTTCAAGGGAGACAAAGGGATATGAATCGCTCGGCGGATTCATAACCATAGGTAGTATTTTCCCCGGGGTATGGAACTGGCAGTCGTTCTGGAACCTCACCGCCTTCCTTTCGCTGATTCTCGCCGTAATGAACATCCTTCCCATTCCGGCACTTGACGGAGGGCATGTCATGTTCCTGATCTATGAGGTTGTGACGGGAAGGAAACCGAGCGACAAGTTCCTCGAGTATGCACAGATAACCGGCATGATCATTCTTCTTGCGCTGCTGATATTTGCCAACGGGAATGACATACTCAGGCTTATCAGGAAATGATTATCGACTGATATTTTAAACCTTTGACAAACATTTTGTACATTTGCATAAATAAATACTCACAACCATGGGAAAGATAGGACCTCTTGAAATAATCCTGATACTTGTGATCGTAGTGTTGCTTTTTGGCGGACGTAAGATACCTGAACTGATGAAAGGTATAGGACAGGGGCTGAAGGAGTTCAAGAAAGCCAAGGACACTGATGCCAGTGATGCCAATAAAGGCCTCGGAGAAGATAAATAATGTCATCTTGTCTATAGACTGAGCCTGCATGCGAGTGCAGGCTTTTTATTTCAAAGAAAATAAACTTATGAGGCTTCTTTCGTTTTTTAGTCTTATTGCAATGACGGTGGTGACATCATGCGGAGACTCGTCCCTTACCAGGACACTCCCCAATGTGACAGGGGCAAGCGGTGAGGTACTGGTGGTGATTGACAGGGCACTCTGGACGGGGGAGACCGGCAAGACCATCAGGGATGAGGTTGCTGCCGTACTGGTGGGGCTCCCTCAGCCCGAGCCGGCATTCGAGCTCCTTCACGTGAATCCCGAAGGGTTCCGTGATATGTTCCTGTCGCACCGCAGTATCATTATTGCGCATATTGACATGACGGCCGAAGAGCCTTCAGTCACTTACACACGGAACAGGTGGGCTGAGACACAACTGGTCATCAGCCTTACAGCCCCCGACTCGCTGAGCCTTAGAAAGATAGCAAGCGAAAATGCATCCGCCATCCGTCAGCGCATCAATGATGCTGAGCGCGAGAGGCTCACGGCATGGCTGAAGGACTCGGCCGGAAAGAATAAAAGCATTGTCACTTCCGGCAGCGGGAGTTATGAGATCATCATGCCGGCGGGCTACAGGAGTGATTTCAACCGCGAGGGAAGAATGATGATATCAGCAGAGACACCTTCAACAACGCAGTCGGTGATAGTCTCTTTCAGTGACCGGAGAATGTCAGTCATAGGGTGCATTGAGCTTGCAGACATAACAGAAAAATTAATATCGGCAGAGGTGAAGGGGCCCGACGGCCAGTCATATATGATCATCGAGAAGAGGGTGCCTGCCACCTGCCGCTCATTCAGGCGCAATGACATTGAATATATTGAGATGCGCGGACTGTGGACCCTCGAGGGAGGCTATATGGGGGGGCCATTCATCACCTATGCCTTCATTGACCCTGAGACATCGCGCGCTGTTATTGTCACCGGTTTCGTATATGCGCCGCGCGATGACAAGAGAGAACTGCTAAGGCAGGTCGAGACGCTGATGTATACCGTCAGGAAGAGCTCCTGAACGCAGGATCAGTTGCCGGCAGGGACGTATGGCCTGTAGCGCTGGTCTCTTCTCACTGGGGTGAAGCCAGCTTCCGTTATGATCTGTTTCATTTCTTCCGGACTGGTCCTGAAAGGATCGCCCGCGGCGCTGACCACATTCTCCTCTATCATTACCGAACCCAGGTCATTGGCGCCGGCATGCAGTGAGATCATGGCTGTCTCTGCTCCGACGGTAAGGATCGAAGACTGTATGTTCGGGATGTTGTCAAGCACCAGCCTGCTGATGGCTATGATCTTCAGGTATTCTGCAGCGGTCACATTGCTGCGTATGCCATATTTCTCCGCCAGGGGTGTTCCTCGATCCATGAATGGCCACGGGATAAAGGTGATAAAGCCGTCATGGCCGTCAGGCTTCTCATCCTGAAGGTCGCGCAGGCGGACCAGGTGTTCAATACGTTCGGCAACCGTCTCCGCGTGACCGAACATCATCGTAGCTGATGTAGGCAGATTGAGCTTGTGCGCCTCGCGCATGACGCCAAGCCACTCTTCGGCTGTCGCCTTGGCCGGAGAGACTATTTCCCTGACCCTGTCGACGAGTATCTCGGCTCCGGCACCCGGAAGAGAGTCCAGTCCGGCATCATGAAGGGCCACAAGCACTTCACGGTAACTCATTTTCTCTTTCCGGGCAAGATATACCACCTCTGGCGGACCGAGGGCATGCAGCTTAATTGCCGGCCACCGTTTTTTGAGTCCGCCGAAGAGGCTGACATAATAGGCAAGGTCAAGTGCAGGGTTCATCCCCCCCTGAAGAAGAAGCTGGTCTCCCCCGAGGGCGACAAGCTCACCTATCTTGCGGTCATACTCAGCGTCTGTGGTCACATAGGCCTCGTCACTTTTCGAGGTGCGGCAGAAGTTGCAGAAACGGCACTGAGAGAAGCAGATGTTTGTGATATTAATATTACGGTCAATCATCCACCCTACACCATCACCTTTATGGATGCCCCTGCGTCTGAGGTCGGCAAGGTACATGAGCATCGAAAGGGGCGCCTCTTCCCAGAGGATAAGCGCCTCGGCCGGCGTGAGCCTCACACCTTCTGAAGCCTTAATGTAAAAATGTTCTGTGACTGCCATTTTATCATACTCTGCGCATTGTCGGGCGAGAGGGCAAAGGTAATATTTTAAAGCTATATCATTCAATTATTTCATTAACTTTACAACCATCAATGCGGGTTTCCGCATTCATCATACCGTATTCATAATGGAAAGAAAACCTATAATAACAGGTATTACACACGGTGATATCAACGGTATCGGGTATGAGGTTATCATCAAGGCCCTCTCTGACCCTCTGATACATGATTTCTGTGTGCCTGTCGTCTATGGCTCGCCAAAGGTTGCGGCTTACCATCGCAAAGTACTCAACGTAACAAATTTCACTTTCAATTCTATTCGCTCTGCTGAGGAAGCCAATCCGAAGAAGCCTAATTTAATCAACTGTCTGGGTGACGAGGTACGAGTCGAGCTGGGCAAGTCGACCCGTGAGGCCGGAGACGCTTCTCTCGCTGCCCTGGAGCATGCTGTCGATGACCTTGTGAAGGGGAAGATAGATGTGCTTGTCACCGGTCCGATTGATAAGAATAACATCCAGTCTGACAGGTTTACCTTTACCGGCCATACCGATTACCTGAAGGCAAAGGTCAACGGTTCAGATGTTCTCATGCTGATGATATGTGAGAGCATGAAGCTGGGGTTTGTCACTGAGCATCTTCCTCTCAGGGATGTCGCCGGTGCCATAACGCCACAGCTCATCATGCGAAAGCTTAAGCTGCTGAACCGTTCGCTGCTGCAGGATTTTGCCGTGCGCGGACCCCGTATAGCTGTTCTCAGCCTTAACCCCCATGCCGGTGACGGAGGGCTGCTGGGTACCGAAGAACAGGAGATAATCATTCCCTCAATAGCCAGGGCCAATGATGAGGGTATCCTGGCTTTCGGACCGTTCTCTGCAGACGGGTTCTTCGGGTCAGGGCACTTCAGCAAATTCGATGCAGTGCTGGCAATGTATCACGATCAGGGACTGGGGGCTTTCAAGGCTCTGGCATTTGACTCGGGGGTGAATTTTTCTGCCGGGTTGTCAGTGATAAGGACCTCACCGGTTCACGGTACCGCCTACGACATTACAGGAAAGAACGAAGCATCAGGTAATTCGATGCGTCAGGCTATATATACCGCCTGCGACATCTTCCGCAACAGGCAGATGTATACTGAAATAAGCCGCAACCCGTTACAGCCTCAGAAGATAGAGTTTCAGGCTGACCACGTGGATGAGCTTCCGCCTGAGACTGAAAATTATGATCATACAGCATGATTGACTATATAACAGGAACCATCACCGAACTGAATCCTGCCTTTGTCATTGTCGAGAACAATGGGATCGGCTACAGCTTAAACATTTCTCTGAACACATATGCAGCCCTTGACAAGGCGACCGGGTTCAAGATACTTGTCCACGAAGCCATAAGAGAAGACGCGCACCTGCTGTACGGCTTTGCCGAAGCTGAGGAGCGTGAACTCTTCAGGCTGCTGATAACCGTTTCAGGCGTGGGTGCCAATACAGCCCGCATAATGCTCTCATCACTTAAACCGGCTGATCTGCGGGAGGCAATAACCGAAGCTGATGTAAACACCCTCAAGTCAGTAAAAGGGATAGGATTAAAGACAGCACAGAGGATAATTGTTGATCTTAAAGATAAAGTAGGAAAACATGCCGGTTCCGGCGAAATAATTGCATTTTCCGACAATACAGCGCGCGAAGAATCGTTATCTGCATTAGTGATGCTTGGCTTTGCCAGGAGCAGCGCAGTGAAGGTGATTGATAACCTCCTGAAGGAGAACAGGACACTCCCGGTGGAGGAGATAGTGAGAAAGGCGCTGAAACTCTTATAAACCAGAGGTGCCGGATTGCAGTTTTCTGTCAAAAATAGAGGTCTGATAATCAGGACAGGTCTGTTTACAGTCCTCTCTTTGATATCCCTCATTGTCACTGCCCAGACCAATCCCGGCGACACACTGCTGAGGCTCCGGGCTGACCCTGCAATGCCATGGGAGGCACAGAGATCATCGCCACTCTACCTGTCGAACCCGTCAAATATCAGCACAAAGGTAGAATATGACGGCCGCAACAACCAGTATATAATCTACCAGAAGGCCGGCACCCTTGACTACCGCAGACCGGTCTTCATGAGCCCGGAGGAATACCGCAGGTATGAGTTCGAGCAGGCCATGCGTGAATACTGGGATGCCACCCTGAGGGGTGACGCCTCCGGCTACAGGTCATCGCTCATACCGCAGATAGAGGTGGGCGGAGAAACCTTCGACAGGATCTTTGGCAGCAATGTCATCAACATTGTCCCTCAGGGATCAGCCGAACTCATTTTCGGACTTAATGTTTCCAATACTGAAAATCCGACACTGGCGGAAAATCTTCGCACGATCACCACGTTCGATTTCCAGGAGAAGATACAGATGAATGTCACCGGCACAATAGGTGACAAGATGGAGCTTGGCATAAATTACAATACTGAGGCCATGTTTGAGTTTGAGAACGAGATCAAGCTTCAGTACTCGGGCAAGGAGGACGAGATCCTGCAGAAGCTTGAAGCAGGCAACGTCACACTGCCTCTGAACGGGACGCTGATAGCCAGCAGCTACAGCCTCTTCGGGCTGAAGGCTGAGCTTCAGTTCGGCAAGATGACCATGACGACAGTCTTTTCACAGCAGAAGGGCGAGTCGTCAGTGGTGGAGATGAAAGGCGGTGCGCAGATATCTGATTATGAGATAACTGCTGACAATTACGAAGCCAACAGGCACTTCTACCTGTCTCAGGATTTCAAGGATCATTTTGACTCATCTCTTGAGAATCTGCCGATCGTAAGCACGGGAGTCAACATTGAAAAGATTGAAGTGTGGATCACCAATCAGACAAGCCGCTTTGAGGATGTCAACAACCGTAATATCGTCGCTTTCCTTGACCTGGCTGAGAACCAGCCAAATATTTATAATGATGTGCCTGAATTCCAGAGCACGCCGGGCTCACCTGTCAATCCTGACAACAGCAGCAACGGACTCTATAACGAGCTTCTGACTACATACAGCGGGGTGCGTGACGTTGACCGTATCATCGATGTACTCTCTCCTCTCTATCCCGACTTTCAGATCGGCCGTGACTTTGAGAAGATAGAAAACGCCCGCAAGCTGAGTGAGAGGGAATTCACGGTAAACAGGCAGCTGGGTTTTATTTCGCTGAATGTAGCCCTGAATAACGATGAGGTGCTGGCTGTTGCGTATGAGTATACCTACAACGGCCAGGTATTCAAGGTAGGAGAGTTCTCAACCGATGGTGTGACTGCCCCTGACGCCCTTATCCTCAAGCTTATAAAAGGGACGACGCTCAGTCCGAGGATACCCACCTGGCAGCTTATGATGAAGAATATTTACAATATAGGGTCAGGGCGCGTTGAACAGAGAAAATTCGAGGTGAATATTCTGTATCAGGATGACAAGTCGGGTAATACCCTTAATTATCTTCCGGGCACCCCCATTGAAGACCAGATACTGCTCCAGGCCCTCGGTCTTGACGTGCTGAACTCGCAGCTTGACAGGCAGCCCGACGGTCTGTTCGACTTTGTGGAGGGGATAACCGTAATGGCAGAGAAGGGGAGGATCATCTTCCCCGTCAGGGAGCCCTTCGGGAGACACTTGCTTAAATATATCACAGACCCGGAGCAGATAGACAAATATGTCTTCAATGAGCTGTATGACTCGACCCAGACTGTCGCCAGGCAGATGGCCGAGAAGAACAAGTATACCATCAGCGGCCAGTTTGCCTCAGCGACGGGCTCGGAGATAAGACTTAATGTTGCCAACATCCCGCAGGGATCGGTAAAGGTGAAGGCCGGCGGTGCCACCCTCACCGAGAATGTGGATTATACCGTTGACTACAACCTTGGCTCCGTTAAGATTATCAACCCTGCCATCATAGAGTCTGAGACTCCGGTACAGGTGTCGCTTGAGAGCAACCAGTTTTACGGTCTGCAGACAAAGTCACTTCTGGGAACACACATAAACTACCGTTTCTCTGACCGGTTCAACCTGGGCGGCACCGTGCTGCGGCTGAATGAAAGGCCATATACCCAGAAGGTCACATACGGTGATGATCCCATCACCAACACCATGTACGGGTTTGATGCCTCTTACCGCGCCGACGCGCCCATGCTGACAAACATGATAGACTGGCTGCCGTTCATTGAGACCAATGCCCCGTCTTCGATAGATTTCTTCGGTGAATTTGCACATCTTGTTCCGGGGCATAACAAAGCCATATCTTCAGAAGGGGCAGTATATATCGATGACTTTGAGGCAAGTGAAATATCTCTTGATCTCCGCTCTTTCAACGCGTGGTCACTGGCGAGCATACCGCTGGGGCAGGAAGCCTTCTTCCCCGAGGCGAAACTGAACAGTGACCTCCGTTCGGGTTTCAACAGGGCACAGACAGCGTGGTATGTCATTGATCCCCTGTTTCTGCGGAACGGCTCCACCACACCTGACCATATAAGGGCTGACCCTGACCTCCAGTCAAGCCACTATGTCAGGGAAATATACGAGACTGAGATTTTTCCGTACAAAGAGTCACCGAGCGGTATCCCGACAAATATCTCGGTGCTGAACATTGCCTTTTATCCTGAAGAGAGAGGTCCGTTCAACTTCGACGTGTTACCCGGGCCCTACTCTGCAGGACTGAACCTGGACGGACTGCTGAACTCACCGCGGACAAGGTGGGGCGGCATGATGCGTGAGCTGATTACAAACGACTTTGAATCTGCCAATATCCAGTACATCAAGTTCTGGGTCATGGACCCGTATGCCGAGAACACCGACCATGAGGGGGGCGATCTCTATTTCAACCTGGGAAATATTTCGGAGGATATACTGCGCGACTCGCGCAAACAGTTCGAGAACGGCCTGCCTACTTCAACCCTTCTGATAAATGTTGACACAACGGTATGGGGCAGGGTGCCGACAGTACAGGCTGTGGTGCAGGCATTTGACAATGACCCCGAATCACGGCGCTACCAGGATGTCGGCCTTGACGGATTAAGCAGCGAGGAGGAGACAGCCTTCTTTGACAGCTACCTGCAGGCGGTAGGGGCAGTGATAAGGCCCGAGCTGCTTGACAGCATCTTTGCCGATCCGTCAAATGACAATTTTCACTATTTCCGTGGCACCGATTATGACCTGCTTCAACTGGGTATCCTTGAAAGGTATAAACGGTTCAACGGCACAGATGGCAACTCTCCTACCTCTGAGATGTCAACTGAGTCGTATCCGACAACCGGATCGACGATGCCTGACATGGAGGACATCAACCGTGACAACACACTCAGTGAGACGGAGAGCTATTACCAGTATCATGTCAGCCTGAGACGCGAGGATTTTGTTGTCGGAACGAATTTCATTGTCGATGAGCGTGAATATGTTGCAACATTTGCCAACGGAGAAAAGTCACCGGTGAAGTGGTACCTTTTCAAGATACCGGTAACGGATCATGAACGGATAGTAGGTTCCATCCGCGACTTCAAGTCTATAAGATTCCTCAGGCTCTTCATGCGCAACTTTGATGAGGAGGTTGTGCTCCGTTTTGCCCGCCTGGAACTGGTGAGGTCAGAATGGCGCAAGTACAACCTTACCTTCTTTGAGGGCGGGGAACGGATCACAATACCTGAGGAGGAGGATGGTACTTTCGAGGTAAGCTCTGTCAACATTGAGGAGAATGCCGGCAAGGAGCCGGTAAACTATCTGCTGCCTCCGGGATTCTCTCGTGTCATCGACCCTGCCAACCCGCAGCTGACGCAGCTGAATGAGCAGTCTATGGTGCTCCGGATAAGGAACCTCGCTGACGGAGATGCCAGGGCGACATACAAGAACGTGAAACTTGATATGAGACAATACCGGAAGCTAAGGATGGAGGTGCATGGCGAAGCGCTGATAGGCGAACCTCTCCTTGATAATGAGGTGACTGTCTTTGTGAGGCTCGGTACTGACTATAAGAACAACTTTTACGAATATGAAATACCGGTCAAGCTCACTCCCTACGGCAATTACAGCGATACTGAAGAGGGGCGTCTGATGGTGTGGCCTGAGGAGAACAAGGTTGACATTGACCTTTCTCTTCTCCTTGATGCCAAGCAGGCACGCGATGCAAGCATCCGGGCAGCAGGGTCGTCACTGAGCGAATCGGATATTTACTATATGTATGCTGACAATGCGAGGATCTCGGTCAGCGGTAACCCTAACCTGAGCAATATCAAGGTGGTTATGGTAGGTGTCAGGAATCCCATCAGGACCCGTGACCCGCAGAATGACGACGGTGCGCCCAGGTCAGCTGAGCTATGGGTCAATGAATTGCGCCTCAGTGATTTCAGGGAGGAGGGTGGCTGGGCCTCAATCGCTCACCTGCAGGCACGCCTGGCAGACCTGGGCTCGCTGCACCTTACCGGGCAGACAAACACTCCGGGATGGGGAAGCATAGACACGAAGGTCAATGAACGAAGCATAGAACAGGTAATTCAATATGACGTCACAACAAACCTTGAGTTCGGTAAATTCTTTCCCGAAAAGGCAAAAGTACGCATCCCTGTTTATATGGGCTTCTCCGAGAACCGCATAAGACCCGAATATGATCCCCTGAGTCCTGACATACTGCTTTCAGAAGCGCTTGACAATGCAGAGACAAGGGAGGAGAGAGACTCCATCCTGAATTTTGCCGAGGATTACACCAGGCGCAAGACCTTCTCCGTCAGCAATGCGGGAGTGGATGTGAGAGGAGAAAAGCCTCAGCCCTGGGATCCGGCAAACGTCTCGGTGAATTATGCATTCAACGAAGTCTATCATACAGGTACCAAAACGGCAATAGATGTTGAAAAAACGTACAGGGGCGGCATTACATACGACTATGAGGCCAGGCCGAAGAACTATACTCCTTTCCAGAAGGCACAGGGGCTCAGCTCACCTGCATTCAGGCTTATCAAGGACTTCAACATCTATCTGTTCCCCAAGCACCTGACCCTGAGAGGCGACATGTTCAGGTATTACAATGAGGTGGAGTCAAGGAACATAAATAACCCCGGTCTGATGGTCAAACCTACCTTTACCAAGGATTTTCAGTGGACCAGGTTTTTTGACATGAAGTATGACGTCACCAAGCAGATGAAGTTTGACTTTACCTCCAGCACCGTAGCCCGTATTGACGAGCCCGAGGGTGGTGTCGACCGCGACCGTTATCCCGATGAGTACGAGATATGGCGTGAGGAGGTTCTTGATAACATTTCGCACCGGGGAAGGGAGACCAGCTACTACCACCTCCTGAACCTCAACTATAACATTCCTGTCAACAAGCTGCCACTGCTCTCATGGTTAACCTCCAACGCACGTTACGGTGCCAAGTATGACTGGATAGCCGGAACAATCTTTCCCGATTCAGTCAATATAAGGCCGGGTAACACTATCAAGAACTTCAGCAATCTCCAGTTTACCCTTCAGGGTAACCTGACCAATATCTATAACAAGTCTAAGTTCCTCAAGGAGATTGAGACGACGACGCAGCCGGGAGGGATGCGAAGAATGAGCCTGGGATATGAAGAGGTGACACATAACAGGACGGGGTTGCCACTAAAGGCCGGTAAGGCAAGGATCATCAATCATAACCTCAATACCCGTGACATAACTGTCACGGTAACTGCACCTGACGGTACTCCCGTCACCGGCAAGTATGATATTGTTTCTGATATGAGGATTGAATATACCCCGGATGCAGATGTTGACAATGCAAAGGTAAGCATCACTGGAAGGGTTGAGAAGAAGCCTTCGATGGCCAGCACTGCCGGGCGCTATCTCATCAGGGCCCTTATGGCCATCAGGAACGTGTCGGCGACATACACTCTTGAGCAGGGGCAGCTGCTCCCCGGCTATCTTCCCGGAACATCATTCCTGGGTCAGCAGACCTACAACGGCATGTCGGCTCCGGGGTGGCGTTTCCTGACAGGATTGTCAGATAACAGCTTCTTTGACGATGCCATAAGCAACGGATGGATAACAACAGATTCCCTGCTTAACATTCCGGCATCGAGCAACATGCGTGAACAGATTAACCTAAGGACAAATATTGAGCCTTTCCCGGGTCTGCGCATTGACCTTACCTCTGACCGCCGGTATTCAGAGACCATTTCATCATACCTGAGGGCAGACAATAACGGCAACTTCCCTGACAGCACAAGGAATACACGCATAACAGGCATCTTCACCATTTCCGTAATATCATGGGGTACTGCGTTCGAGAAGGTGCCAACTTCGGGTGACTACAGATCGGAAACCTTTGACAGGTTCAATGATTACACTCAGATAATATCGCAGCGCCGGGCTGCTGAACGCATTGCTGTTGACGGCACCTATGACCCGGGCTATAATCCGGTCACCGGCGAGCCTGTCACCGGCCCCTACGCCAGCGGTTACGGCAAAACATCAAGCGAAGTGCTGATTCCTGCATTCATTGCCGCCTACACGAAGGGCGACCCTCACAAGGTACCCCTTGATCCTTTCCCTTCAGCATGGAAGATGATGCCCAACTGGCGGATAAACTTTGAAGGTCTTACCAAGTACGAAGCGGTACGAAAGGTGTTCAACTCAGTGAGCATATCACACCAGTACAGATCTACATATTCCGTCGGCTCGTTCAATACAAGCCTCTATTTTAACCCTGATGAATCGGGGATAAGCAGGGTGCGTGACATGAGTTACAACTTCATCCCGATGTACGAGATTAACACAGCCATAATAAATGAGCAGTTCAGTCCGCTCATCAACATTGACCTTGGATGGAAGAATTCGCTTACGACGAGAATTGAATACAGGAAGTCACGGACAGTGACACTGAATCTGTCAAGTAACCAGATAGCCGACATCAGAAATGACGAGATCACCATCGGGGCCGGTTACCGATTTGATGATGTATCAGTCATACTGAGGTCGGGCGGCGGACAGCGGGCACTGAAGAGTGATCTTAACCTTAGGCTCGATCTTTCAATAAGGGACAACAAGACCATAGCCCGCAAGCTGATTGAAGACGTTAATCAGCCTGTTGCCGGACAGAAGGTTTTTACGCTAGGACTGACGGCAGACTATATGCTGAGTGACAGGTTCAACCTGCAGGTATATGCAGATCACAACCTGAATAATCCGTTCGTAGCCAACACCTTCCGTACGTCGAACACAAATTTCGGATTCAGCCTGCGGTTCACCCTGGTCCAGTGACATGCCGGCTGCCGGAGGCAAAAAAAAGCCTTTATCAGTTTATGAATCTTAAAAAAGATGTATTTTTGACTCCTTGACAAAGAGACCACGCAGTTTAACCAAATAAAAGACACAGAGATGAACGTTCCGGCAAATCTTAAGTACACCAAGGATCATGAATGGGTGCTTGTGAAAGGCAATGAGGCAACCATAGGTATAACAGATTTTGCCCAGCATGAGCTGGGAGACATCGTCTTCATCGAGATTGAGACGGTGGGAGAGAAACTTGGCCACGGTGATGTATTTGGCACTGTAGAAGCCGTGAAGACAGTATCAGACCTTTTTATGCCTGTAAGCGGAACCGTCACTGTCAAGAATGAAGACCTTGATGCGGCCGCTGAGGCTGTTAACAGTGATCCTTACGGCAAAGGGTGGATGATCAGGGTGGATATGGATGATACCTCAGAGCTTGATGCGCTTCTTGATGCCGAAGCATATAAGAAACTCATTGGAGTATAATCCGCTATTAATAAAACAAAGAAAGCTGCCCCGGGCAGCTTTCTTCGTTTTTTACGGTTTATGTTACTTCTATTCGCAAATCGTAAATCGCAAATCGCAACTTCTACAGGGTCTTTTTGAACTGCACGGTCTGGTATCCCTCAACAATGTCTCCGACATTGATGTCGTTGAAGTTGTTGATGTTCAGTCCGCACTCATATCCTGAAGTAACCTCCTTCACATCATCCTTGAAGCGTTTGAGTGAGCCAAGGTCGCCGGTATACAGGACAATGCCGTCACGGATAACCCGTACTTTGGTGTTGCGTGTCACCTTGCCCTCGCGCACGAAGCATCCGGCAATGGTTCCGACTTTCCCGATCCTGAATACCTCGCGCACCTCGATGGTGGCAACGATCTCCTCCCTGACCTCAGGTGAGAGCATTCCTTCCATAGCAGATCTGATCTCCTCTATCGCATCATAGATGATAGAGTAGAGGCGAATATCAATTCCCTCCTTCTCGGCAAGTTTCCTTGCACTGACGGAAGGTCTTACCTGGAAGCCTACTACAACGGCATTCGATGCGGCGGCAAGCAGGATATCCGATTCTGATATCTGGCCTACTGCCTTATGAATGATGTTCACCTGTATCTCCTCGGTTGAGAGTTTGATAAGTGAGTCACTGAGGGCCTCCACTGATCCGTCGACGTCACCCTTGACAATGATATTAAGCTCCTGGAAGTTGCCTATGGCTATCCGTCGGCCGATCTCATCGAGAGTGATATGCTTCTGGGTTCTCAGACCCTGTTCTCTCTGCAGCTGTGCCCTCTTGGTGGCTATTTCCTTGGCCTCCTTGTCAGATAGCATGACATTGAATTTGTCACCTGCCTGCGGGGCGCCGTTGAGGCCCAGAATCAGTGCCGGTGTTGACGGACCTGCTTCTGTAGCTTTCTGGTTACGTTCGTTATACATGGCTTTGACATGGCCGAAGCAGCTGCCTGCCAGAACCACGTCACCGTTGCGTAATGTCCCTGCCTTCACCAGTACCGTCGCGACAAAACCGCGCCCCTTGTCAAGCGAAGACTCGATCACAGTGCCGAGTGCTGGCTTGTCAGGATTGGCTTTGAGATCAAGCATCTCAGCCTGAAGAAGAATCTTCTCAAGGAGAGTGTCAATGTTAAGGCCGGTCTTGGCGGAAATCTCCTGAGACTGGTACTTGCCGCCCCACTCCTCCACCAGGAAGTTCATCGTGGCAAGCTCCTCGCGGATCCTGTCTGCGTTGGCCTGAGGCTTATCAATTTTGTTTATCGCAAAGATGATAGGCACACCAGCTGCGTGAGCATGATTGATCGCTTCACGCGTCTGAGGCATCACACCGTCGTCAGCAGCTACAACAATAATAACGATATCAGTTATCTGTGCACCCCTTGCACGCATGGCAGTGAAAGCCTCGTGACCGGGAGTGTCAAGGAATGTGATGATCTTGTCATTATCAAGCCTCACACTGTAAGCACCTATATGCTGCGTTATTCCGCCTGCCTCGCCTGCTATGACGTTAGTATTCCTTATGTAGTCAAGCAGCTTTGTCTTACCGTGGTCGACGTGTCCCATGACTGTGACAATAGGCGGGCGGTGAACGAGGTTTGTCTCCTCATCTTCCTCTTCCCTGACGGCTTCCTGAAGCTCGGCACTGACAAACTCAACCGAGAAACCAAACTCTTCAGCCACGAGCGCCATAGTCTCGGCATCAAGCCTCTGGTTTATTGAGACAATGAGACCCAGGCTCATACATGTTGAGATGATGTCAATGACAGGAACGTCCATCATCGTTGCGAGCTCATTGACAGAGACGAACTCGGTCACCTTGAGGACGCTCTTTTCAAGCTCTTTCTTGTCGGTTTCATCCTTCATCCTCTGGCTGACGGCATCTCTCTTGTCACGGCGGTACTTGGCCACCTTTGACTTGCTCTTGCTCATCAGCAGGTTGACGTCCCTTATGTTCTTGTCAACATCCTCCTTGTCTACTTCAGGGCGAAGGACACGGAATGATTTCTTCTTGTCAGGGCGGTGATCCCTCTGAACAGGCTTTTTGTCCTTTCGGGCTGCTTCCGCCGCCTGTGCCGGAGTCTGTTCAAGAGCTACCTTCTCGCGCGGTTTGGGCTTGATTCTTTCACGCTTCCTGCGGTCTTCATGCTGCTGTCTTGCCTCTGCCGCCTGCTCCCTTGTCTTTTTTATTTCGGGTACAAGCTCGATCTTATCTATGATCTTGGGGCCGGTAAGCTTCTCGTAACCCGGACGGTATATCTCCGTCTCCTTTGGTTCAGGCGTCACGGCGGGCGGGGGAGCGGCAGGCGCTTCGACCTCAGCGACAGGCGCTTCGGCTGCCGGCTCTGGCTCCGGTGTTTTCATTTCATCCGCCTTTGGTGCTGCCCCGGCACCCTTCTTCGTACTTTTCTGCGGCTTGCCGGTGACCTTGCTCAGATCTACCCTGCCAACCACCTTAGGCTCTTTCTTTACTTCAGGTGCTTCAGTCACGGCTGCCTCAGGCTCTGCCGGTGCAGCAGCAACGGGTGCAGCCTCATTCTTCTTCGGCTCAGACACCTCCGGCTTCTTTTCCGCAGGCCTGGCAGGAGGGGTAAGGTCTATCTTGCCAACACTCCTGATCTCC
>Ga0209450_10000246_pt1 | contig 29465 bp, 26 predicted proteins | sample FrelakmetLWP11LW_FD_187149 | JGI IMG/M metagenome (GOLD analysis project Ga0209450, IMG submission 187149) | Freshwater lake sediment microbial communities from the University of Notre Dame, USA, for methane emissions studies - LWP11 LW (SPAdes)... | ecosystem: Environmental > Aquatic >...
AGTGGAAATGACCGCTTTTCACCGCAAGGTATGGGATGACTATTGTAAGGCGGTGAAGGGCATTACCTCCGAACGGGCGGAAACGATCTCTTCGGATGGACGCCTGGTGAAACAGGTAGTTGGTCACATCATGGAATGGGACCGCTTTACGCTGATTTGCCTGGGCAAGCTGTTAAGCGGGGTGAAAACGAGCAAGCTTCTGTGGAAGAATGGCTATGTGGATGCAACCGGCGAACCTTACAACTTTGGCTCGCTAGATGCCTTCAATGCGTTACAGGCAGAACGCCAGGCTTCAATATCCTGGTCAGAGATTCAAATAAATACTATCCATGTTGCCTCCAAACTGTTTGCCCTGCTTTCCACCCCCTCTCTCATCACCCCGGCTTTATTGGAAGATACGGAAGCAATTTCACCTGAACTATATGATGGGCAGCGGCTGCCGATTCCAAGTGGTTGGTTCCTGTGGTATGTTATTTTGGATCATGCTGCAGTTGAGCATGCCCATGATCTCTATTCTGTATAGCGATTAAGTTGCATTCAATCCTTATTTTTTGTACACTTACTTTATTAACAGAGTCGATTATTAAGAAAATCTGGTCAGTGGTTGAAGGGTGATTCGTCAACCAGAAGAGGTGGGTAATGGTCATTTTCCGAGAACTGTACACCGCCATCGAATGCATGTCTATTTCAATGGAATCGCTCTCTGTGCATGCACTTAGGGGCATCAAAAATAAGAACAAAATGGACGATGCCGAACTGCTGATGTTCTCCACGTTGCCGGCGTTTAACCCTGGAGCCATCACTCCTGCTCTCCTTAATTCCCTGTTTCCTTTTACATCGCTAAAATTGATCAGGGAGCAATTGGCGCATCTGGAGAAAAACGGATTCGTGCTGCCAACCAAGGAAAATCATTTTGCCCTGACAAAAGCCGGGGATGCGCTGGTCTTGTGGATTACCAAAGAGGTGAACAATGCCCTTTCAGGTGTTCTACCCCTGCCGGCCACCAGTATGATGGATATGGCCAGCCAGATGAAGGAAATAGCCAATGCCTGTTACGCTGCTACAGAGCCTCCTGCAAAATTTCAAATGCCCATTCAACGCAAGATGGCTCCGGCAGGTACCATCCCCATGATGGCACGCATCAACCAGATCTCCCGCGAACTCATTGCCTACAGAGCGGACGCCCATCATTCTGCGTGGCAAGCTTACGGTGTAGAAGGGCACGCATGGGAGATTCTTACTTCCTTGTGGCAGGGCAAGAAAATGAACGTGGATGACCTGCACAAATCGCTTGCACACCGAGGGTTTACAATGGAAGATACTTTCAACTCAATCAGTGACCTGGCTCGCCGTGGATGGGTGCTTAACAGCAACGATGAACTTTCAATTACTCCGTTTGGTACCGAGGTGCGCCGCATTGCTGAAGATACTACCGACCGCTATTACTTCACCCCCTGGCAGACTTTCACCGAAGCCAGGATCAACTCATTGTGTCAGTTGGTTGACGATTTCCGCCGCGGAATCCCCGCGCTTGAAGAAAAATAAATTCCTTAAAGGTGAGGGCATATGAAACCGTCGATGATCTTTTTCCCCTGGAAGAGTATTCGTAAAGACTTATTGTCTCTGCTGGATCAATTTGATGAAACCGAGATGGATTATGTGCCATACAGGGGATCCTGGCCGGTTGGGAAAATATTTTTACACATTGCTGAAACGGAAGATTACTGGATCCATTATCTCGTCCGCAAGGAAATCACGGAAAATCCGCATTATGGTCTCAATGAGTATCCCAGCATCAGTGCAATCCGCATGAAATTACGCGTATCTGAAGAACGGACCCAATCCTTTATTGATACTCTAAGAGAGCCTGACCTTGATTGGGTTTTCAAAACCACGCGCGGAGAAAATCTTATCTTGTTTAATGTCCTCTGGCATGTGTTGGAGCACGAACTGCATCACCGCGGCGAACTCTCTCTCATCCTGGGATTACTTGGCCGTAAGGGACTGGACGTGTGAGGATAAACCATGACAAACTCGCTCACCTGGCTGGGGCATGCCGCCCTGCAATTGAAAATAGGCGAAACCATTATCCTGGTCGACCCATTCCTTATTGGCAATCCCCAGGCAGTGGTTACCCCGGAAGCGGTGCAGGCGGAGTATATCCTTGTCACGCATGGGCATGAGGACCATGTTGGCGATACCATTGCCATCGCCAGGCGCACCGGTGCCACGGTCATCAGCAATGCAGAGATTTGCGGTTGGCTGGGCAAACAGGGGATCAAAACACACGGGCAGCACCTGGGCGGCGGATTCAATTATCCATTTGGCTACCTTAAGATGACCTTTGCCCTGCACGGTTCCGCCCTGCCCGATGGCTCATATGGCGGAAACCCCGGTGGTTTTATTCTAACAACCCCGGATGATAAAAATATCTATATCGCCGGCGACACTGGTTTGTTTGGGGACATGCAGCTCATCGGTGCAATCGGGCTGGATATTGCCGTGCTGCCTATAGGCGACAACTACACCATGGGTCCCGCTGACGCACTGCAGGCTGTCAAATTCCTCAAGCCGAAAATGGTACTCCCCATCCACTACAACACCTTCCCCCTGATCCAGCAGGATCCGGCTGCATGGGCAAAAATGGTTGAAGCAGAAACCCCTTCAAAGGTGAGTCTGCTTAAACCCGGCGAATCCATCCAATTTTAATCAAATTCAATTTGCCCAGTGGTGATGTGTATATTGGCATCACTATTGCAACGTTCCTTCAGAGATCTTGAATATCGGAGGAAACGACATGAAAACATTTATTGAACTGCTTACCACCGCCGGACGTTTTGCTGTAGGCCTTTGGCCGCTCATGTATGTGCTGCTGGTTGTTGGCATTCTCAAGCGGCGCAGCGGATTTGGAGCCGTGCTGCGGACCTCGATCAAGGCACTGATTAGCGCCTGGCTCTTCTTTGGCATACTTCATCTAATCTTCTATTTCCTCAAGATGGACACCTTCCATCTGCTGCCGGAATCGGTTGATCAGAAATATTTCCTCCTATCCGGATTGATATTATTCCCCTTTGTGGTGGCTATCTTCCTGGAGGAACGCAAGCGCAAGATCAAAGCCGAGACTATCGAGCAAATGCGCGCTTTGACCCCCGAGGATTTTGAAACGCTGGTAGCTGAAACCTATCGCGCCCAGGGTCACAAAGTGGAGCACGTTGGCGCCACTGGCGACCATGGCATTGACCTGGTGGTTCATACCCGCCGCGGCGAAACCTGGCTGGTACAGTGCAAAAAATACCGCGGTAAGGTGGGCGAACCCATCATCCGTGATTTCTACGGCGCTCTGCGCGCTGCCGAAGCGGATTCTGGCGCTGTTGTCACAACCGGCTCAATCACCGAGCAGGCCCGCCTATGGGCTGAGGGCAAACCGCTTCATCTGTATGATGGCGAGGAATTCCTTAAGATCATGCAGACCACCAACATCAAGCGCAGCTTACCCGTTGAAGCGCGCAAGAAACCAAAGATCACTACCCCGATCCCTGCCACGGCAATGAAGAACTCGTTGCAGCCGGCGTATGCTACGGCTTTTGCCCTTGACGCCGCTCCCGCTCAAGATATTGCTTTTGCGCACGATATTGCAGTCTCATCAGCCGGAGTGGAAAGCTATGAAGTTGAGGATAAACATCCATTCTCAAACATGAACCAACCGCCCGATTGCCCGGCATGCGGAGTTCCCATGGTGGTGCACACTGAAAAGCGCCTGTTCCAGAAACCAAAGGAATCCTATATCTGTCCCAACGCGCCTTCCTGCACGGAGACGCTGGAGATCTAAAAACAATCAACGCCCTCGCAAGAGGGCGTTTTATTATCACACAGCCTTGTTTCATTTGGTTGTCTATGCAGAATTATTTTGGTGTATCAAAAGTCCGTATAATTATTAATTGGGTAGATAAAGAATAACTGTACTAGCGATGGTACTAACTAAAAATCACCAACTAAGAAAATGAAATGTTAATCGCTCGATCTACTATCGATGAAACCGAGATTCTCCAAATGGTTAGAGATAACTACGGTGGTTATCTCCTTGATGCGGTGTGCATGCTTGAATATCGTGGACTCAACGATATATACAAATGCACAAGTGGTGACCAATCCTTCTTTTTGAAAATATATGCAAGAAAAGATATCGATAAGGCCGCTATCGAAGCTGAAATTGAGGTTGTAAATCACTTGAAGCGGTCAGGGTTATCCACTGCTTATCCCTTGACCATGAAAAACGGACAATATCTCCTGCCCATCGTAACGCCGGAGGGTACCAGGTTTGGGGTGCTTTTCTCAGAAGCAGAGGGTATCCCCTGCAACAATGACATGATCGATGAGCGAGAGGTAATAGAGATAAGCCACCTGATATCGGACATGCATACCATGTTGGATACTATTCCAAATATTCCCGATCGCTGGAAGCTCGATGATCAGCTATTCCTTGATCGTTCTATTGACATATTAGAAAACTACAACAAGTTTAATTATCAGATTGAGTTACCTTTTCTGAAGGATGTGGTGAAGGAACTCAAGCAACAATTACAAACTAAAGCCCGAAACTGGAATTGGGGACTTTGTCATGGGGATATCTACATGGGTAACATCCACAGGAGTAATGATGGAAATTTAAGTATCTATGATTTTGATTTCTGTGGGTATGGCTGGCGTGCATACGATGTGTCACCGTTTCTGGGAAACTTTGGTACTGGAGTTGGTGTAGACGCTGTCGATAAACGGAAAAGACGGCTTGAATATTTCCTTCGTGGATATAAGCATGTTGGTGGCTTTTCAGACTCTGAGATCGAAGCGTTATATACAATATTCGTTCCATTCCGGCGAATCTTTAATATGGGTTACCTGTATGAAGCGTTCCACTATGTTTGGGGCAACAAACTGCGTAATGAGTTAATTGCCAAAGATACCAGGTTATTGCACGAGTGGATCGATTATTATTGGTAGTAATACCCATACCTATAAAAGTGCATACCTTTATAACCGAACCAACCACCATTGTGCACAGCGGACAGGTCTTCGTTTTGAGGATACGGGCCGACTTTGCCCGCAATCGTTCTGATTTGTAAAAGGGTCCTGCTAGCCCAGCCCTGCGGAGTCACCATAGTGCTGCACACTGAAAAACGCCTGTTCCAGAAGCCAAAGGAATCTTACATCTGGCCCAATGCGCCTTCCTGCACGGAAACGCTGGAAATCTAGAAGTAATCAAAGCCCCATAAGGGGCGTTTTCTTATACCAACACTGGCTTCTTATTTAGGATGGCAATTAAGTGTAGATATATTGTATCAAGACCACTATACTTAACAGATAGGCTACTGAAAAAGATGAGTAAAAAATTGGAGCTTAATGACGCCAAAAGTTGCGGGAATAATCGGATATTACGGTCTTTCTGATTGGTGGTTCAACTCCTTCACTGAAGATGAAAGGAAATTTATAAATTATCGTGTTCGCACCTTGCGAGCAGGACCAAATGCTCTTATCGAAGGGACACCTTTTATCATTACCAATTCCACACACAATACTGTTTCGTCATTCTTGATAAACCTCGCATTTTGGTTTAGAACGCCAAAAGACAATTCGATTTGTAGAAGAATTGCTGTAAAAGCATTTGAACTTGCAGAAGACATTTAAGATATAGGATGGTCACTTGAGTGGATAATCCGATCTTTTTTTTTACAAGAAACCAAGTGCCTGATGCACTAGAACAAGTTATATCTGCGTGCAAACAACAAATCGAAATTGCTCCTTTGCTAGCAGAAAAACATAAAAAGGAATATCCCAAATTTGATCTGGGAATGCATGAAGGGTACAACCGATACACAATTCTATTAGAGAAGAACAGAAATTATCTCGAAGCCATTAAGTTGTGTGAAGAAGCAAAACAACAAGGATGGAAAGGTGATTGGGATGCACGAATCAAGAGATGTACAAGACGATTAGGCAAAGCAGATAGCAGAATTCTGTAATACTAACCACTGCACTAAAAGTACTCAATTGTCCGTTTGGAAAGAACGGTTTTTGCGTGTCGCAAGTGATAGTGATCCTTTATATTTTCTTTCCTATCAACGCGCTGATTAACTTCCCCCTCGGCGTTTCGTGAAAGTGGCTGTACCCCCATTTTTCATAGGGATACCCGCGTTGAGTTGCCCGCCCGGCAGCTTCTTCCGGGTACAGGTAAGCCGTCACCGACTCTGCAAAATCTTCAATGGCGTTGAAGTTCTTGTCGATCCCACAGGGAGGCGGTGGAGACCCCACGTGATACCAAAAGACTTTCCACGGTGGACGCCACAGATGCAAACGCTTGAATAACAAACCACTGTGGGTGACCTTACGCAGTCGTTTGGAAAGCGTCCATCCGGTTGAGGCGTCCCAACCGTGCGCCAGTTCGTGCGTTATTGTCCAGGTGGTCAGTCTATTAACGTTCAGGCAGGTGGTTTTTCCGCCGCGCAGGCAATTAATACCTGTCTTTTCCAGGCGGATGGTCACCGGGTATGGCCACGGATCGAAACCGGCTGCCTCGCGGTAGCGTTGAAAAACCTCATCCAACAAGAATAATTCGCGTTCCTGCCACTCTCCGGTGAGGGTGAACCCGGTTCGGGAGCGCAAGTCGGCGAGAGTCAGTTTGATTGCCATGCGGTTAATTGTACCTGTGTAACATAATACTATTCAAAATAACTATAAACATATTGAAGGGAAAATCTACTCACACAGAGACACAGAGCGATTTTAAGCCTTTGGCTTTTTTAGTGAAAATTTGTGTCATTGCGAATTATGCACCCCCAATCGAAGCAAGAGGGGTAGTGGATAATTACTCTCCTCTCGACTTTCTGCTTTCTTTCCGTGCTAAAATACAACCACTTTATTCTGCGAGGTGAATTATGACCGACTCCATCCTTGTGGCTGTGGCGTGGCCTTATGCCAACGCCGAGATCCATGTAGGCAATCTCACCGGCTCCTACCTGCCGGCGGATATCTTTGCGCGTTACCAGCGTATGCGCGGTCGCAAGGTGCTCATGGTCTCCGGGTCCGACTCGCACGGCACCCCCATTACCGTCCGGGCGGATGCCGAAAAGACTACCCCTTACGAGGTGTACCAGCGCTTTCACACCGGCTTCATTGATCTCTTCCAGCAGTTGGGTCTTACTTACGACCTCTTCACCAGCACCCACACCAGCAATCATCAGCAGGTGGCGCAGAAGATGTTCCTGGCGCTCAAGAAGAACGGCTACCTCTACACCGAAAGCCAGATGCAGTGGTACGCCCCCAGCCAAAGTCGCTTTCTGCCTGACCGTTACGTGGAAGGCACCTGCTACATCTGCGGCTACGAAAACGCCCGCAGCGACCAGTGCGATAAATGCGGTAACTTGCTGGAAGCCGATAAGTTGCTCAACCCGCGCTCCAAGATCGACGGCTCCACACCCGAACTGCGCGCCACCGAGCATTATTACCTTGACCTTGGTCGGCTGCAGGAGCTGGTAACTGAATTTCTCAAAATCCGTGAATCCTATTGGCGCCCCAATGTGCTGCGTCAGTCACTCGGGCAGATCCTGGCCGAGAGGCTGCACGGGCGTGCCATCACCCGCGACCTGGATTGGGGCGTTCCCTTACCCACGGATGGACTACCCGCCGGCAAAGAGTGGGAGAGCAAGCGCTTGTACGTTTGGTTCGAGGCGGTCATTGGCTACCTCTCCGCTTCCATTGAGTGGAGTACGCTCACCGGCAGCCCGGATGCCTGGCGCAACTGGTGGCAGGACCCCGAAGCGCGCGGTTATTACTTCATTGGCAAGGACAACATTCCCTTCCATGCCATCATCTGGCCGGCAGAACTTATCGGCGTGGGCGAACAATTGGATGCGCTGTTGGGTGGAAAAAACCCGGCACCGTTGACCCTCCCCTACGACGTACCTGCCAACGAATTCATGAACCTCGAGGGGCAGAAGATCTCCGGCAGCCGCAACTGGGCGGTATGGGCGCGCGATTTCCTCACCCGTTACGACCCGGATGCCCTGCGTTATTACCTCACCGTCAACATGCCCGAGTCAAAGGATACCGACTGGGATTGGGAGGAATTCTTCCACCGCAATAACGACGAGCTGGTGGCAACCTGGGGCAACCTGGCCAACCGCGTGCTCTCCTTCGCCTTCAAGCACTGGGATGGTGTTGTGCCTGACCCTGGTGAACTCACCCCGATGGACAAGGACCTGTTCAACGAAGTCGAAGAAGGCTTTAAGACAGTTGCAGAAGAGTACGATGCGGTACACCTGCGGGCCGGCTTGTCAGAGTCCATGCGTCTGGCATCAGAGGTGAATAAATACCTCGATCAGACTGCTCCCTGGCAGATGGTTAAAACGGATAAGGCTGCCGCCGGGCGTTCAATTTATGTGGCATTACGCGCCATTGATTCACTCAAGACCCTCTTTGCGCCGGTGCTGCCTTTTACCTCTGACATCCTTCACGGCTTTTTAGGCTATGAGGGCACCCTGTTCGGCACCCAAAGAGTGAATACTGAAAAGGACGACCTTGGCGAACACGCGGTGCTGCGCTATTCACACGCCGGTGCTGTTGGCAAGTGGGAAGCCAGCCAATTGAAGGCAGGGCAGAAACTCAATCAGCCCGGACCGCTATTCAAGAAGTTGGATATCAAGATCGTGGAAGAAGAACGCGCCAGGTTGGCGCATTAGATTGCAATCAGGTAGACCCCGTCATTTGAGCGGGGTCTCGCTTTCTCTGCCCCAACTGGCGCAGCGGATCCAATTGGGCAGTGCCTTGAGTAGTGGTAGGAAGATCTCACGCGTGCGCTCGCTGAAAGACCCCTGCTGATACAATTCGCCGCCTATATCGTCCACCAGGTCGCTTACCACGCGCAAGATCAGGCAGTCAGTACGGTTATGCTGCGCAACCCACGCGATTGCACCTGACTCCCAATCAGCGGCTACCGCCCCGTACTCTTCTTTTAGCTTGAACACCAGGTCAGGATCAATATCCTGGTCAGCAGAGATCAAGCGGGTGATGCGCACATCCTTGGGGAGTGGCAGGCACAGGAAGCCGAGGTTTAGGTGGGTTTTGTAATGTGATACAGCCGCTTCCGCATCATTCATACGCTCGTAGATGTCATAGATCAGCGTCTCGTTGGGCAGAATGACCTCACCAACCTCGACCTTGCCAGCGAAACCTCCGCAGGTGCCAAGGTTGATGATCAGCCCCGGTGCCCAATGGTCAATGATGTACTGCGTGGCTGCGGCTGACGCCACCTTTCCCCACCCGGAGTGGAAAAAGAGCACCTTCCGGTTTGCCAGTTCGCGCATGAAATAAGCCCCGGCAGGGGTGGATATGCAGGTTGGGTCTTTGTAATAGGAACAAACACACTCCCACTCGGCATGGGCAGAAATAAGCACAGCAATTTGAGCTTCCCTGCTATTATTCATGTTTATGCCCCTTCAATTGCCTCGTGACCGGTGAGTTTTTCCGATGGCAACTTTCCCTGCAGGTACAACCACACGAGCGTTAACGCGGCCTGGGCGGAGTCTTCCTTGTTCTGAATGCGGTCACCCTTCCAGGAAAACTTCCAGGCGTAATCACCCTCCTGTGCACTCAACCCTATCCAAACTGTGCCCACCGGTTTGCCAGGCATGCCGCCGCCCGGGCCGGCTATGCCACTGACGGAAACGCCGATCACCTTGTCAAGGGGGAAACCCCCGGAGAGTGCTTTGCGTACACCACTGGCCATTTCGAGAACGCACTGCCGGCTGACCGCGCCGTATTGCTGCAGGGTCTCGTGCCTGACGCCCAGCAACCCTTCCTTGACTTCGTAGGCATAGGCCGTCAGGCTACCCAGGTAATAATCGGATGAACCAGCGATGTTGGTAACGCGGTGACCAATGAGCCCGCCTGTGCAGGATTCAGCCAGTGTCAGCTTCATGCCTTTCTCGCGCAACAGGGTGCCTATTTTTTCTTCAAGAAGCAAAGGTGATTTCACAAAGCTCTCCGTATTCCTGTTTGAGTTAATTATATACCCCTGTTGGAATCCACATTTCTACTTGACGGCTTTCCTTATCACATATAGAATGAGTGTAATTAAATATTGCTTTTCAGGTGCTTGTCCCCCGGAAGGGAAAGCATAAAGGCGAAACCGGTGTCAAGTCCGGTACTGTAGCGCAACTGTGATTCGATCCTTGATCGATAAGTCAGGTCGCCCGCCTGGAAAGTGTGATCCCAACTCTCGCATCCAGGAGGTGGACACTCGCACAGTTAGTTTTGCGAACTCCCTGACCCATGCGGCAGGGAGTTTTTCTTCCTACCGCTCACATCATCAATACTAAAGGAATGTATCGTGAATAAAAAACTTTCGATAATTTCGTTAATGGTAATCCTGACTCTGGCAATTTCCGGCTGTGCCGTTCCGGCGCCCACAACCCAGCCCACAGCACAACCTACTGCAATCCCGACACAAGGACCACTGGAATTTACCGACGGGTTGGGACGGATGGTCACGCTTTCTGAAACCCCGCAGCGCATCATATCACTGGCACCTTCCGCCACCGAGATCCTCTATGCGGTAGGCGCAGGCGCACAAATGGTTGGGCGTGATAGTTTCTCCAACTACCCCGAAGAAGCTAAAACGCTTGCAGATGTTGGTGGTTCCATGGGTAGTTATTCATACGAGGTAGTTACAAGCCTTAACCCCGACCTGGTGGTGGCAGCGGAGATCAACACTCCTGAACAGGTTAAAGCCCTGGAAGACCTAGGCTTAACAGTCTATTACATAGCCAATCCGGCGTCTCTTGAGGGATTGCATGCCATTCTGCAGACCATCGGGCAGATCACCGGGCACGCGGAAACTGCTGCCACACTGGTTAATTCATTAAAGACCCGCGTGGAGGTTGTTGCTGCAAAAACGGCAACAGTCACTACCACTCCCCTGGTGTTTTACGAGCTGGATGGTTCTGAACCATCCAAGCCCTGGACGGCTGGCCCCGGTACCTTCATCGACCAGCTCATCGCTGAGGCTGGCGGTAAAAATGTAGGCAGTGTGTTATCCGGCAGTTGGGCGCAAATCAGCGCAGAAGAGTTACTACTTCAGAACCCGCAGATCATCCTGCTCGGTGATGCAGCTTACGGCACCACCCCTGAACAGGTGGCCGCCCGAGCAGGCTGGAATACCATCGATGCAGTAGTCAATGGTAAAGTTTATGCTTTCAACGACGACCTGGTCAGCCGCCCGGGTCCGCGCCTGGTGGATGCACTCGAAGAATTGAGTAGATTTCTGCACCCAGAGTTGTATCAATAAGATGAAAAGAGCTGCCCGTCCATTCCCGATCCTGGCTATTCTGCTGGTACTTGCCCTGGTGGTGAGCGTGATGGCGGGCAGCGTTTTTATTTCCCCTTCCGCTTTATGGCAGGTTATTGCTGCAAAAATTGGAGGAGTTCCGGCTGCCATTGACCCCAGTGGTGTGATTGGCACCATTCTGTTCAAGTTGCGATTGCCGCGGGCAATCTTGCTCCTATTAGTTGGGGCTGCCCTTTCAGGCAGCGGTGCAGCTTACCAGGGATTGTTCCGCAATCCGCTGGCAGACCCTTTTCTCATCGGGGTTTCCTCCGGAGCCGGACTGGGAGCGGTGGTGGCTATGACCATTCATTGGCCTTATACAACAATGGGGTTGATGGCTATTCCACTGGCGGCATTTGCAGGTGCGTTGATCGCGGTGTTAGTGGTCACCCAACTGGCGCGCGTGGGGAACTCCGTACCCACCACAAACCTCATCCTGGCTGGGGTTGCAGTCAGTTCATTTGCGTCGGCAATTACCTCCCTTATCATGATCAATACCACCGGGGAACTGCGCCGGGCGATGGTGTGGCTGCTTGGAGGTTCAGCACTTTCCGGGTGGAGCCCGGTGCTTGGTGTGCTTCCTTACGTTTTGCTTGGCTGTGCGCTGCTGCTAACCCTGGGGCACTCACTCAATGTGATGCAGTTTGGCGACGAACAGGCGCAACAGTTAGGTATCCCTGTGCGCAGGGTGCGCTGGCTGGCAATCATCACTGCCACCATAGCGACGGCTGCGGCTGTGGCTTTTGTGGGCGTGATCGGGTTTGTCGGTCTTGTGGTGCCGCATATTCTGCGGATGCTCTGGGGGGGCGACTACCGCCGACTTTTGCCCCTTTCCATGCTCGGGGGAGGAGTACTTCTACTCCTCACCGATACTGCGGCGCGTACCATCATTGCCCCGCAGGAGATTCCGGTGGGCATCATCACAGCGCTGCTGGGAGCACCCTTCTTCCTGTGGGTGCTGCGGCGTTCGAAATCACAAAATTATTGGTGAGCCCATGTTGACCATAGAGCACTTAACTGCCGGTTATAACGACAAAAAGATCCTTGAAGACATCACTCTTTTGATCGATGATGGCAGTGTTGTTGCGCTTATTGGACCGAATGGATCGGGCAAGACCACTTTGATCCGGGCTGCCAGCGGAATTGTCCCGTTGATGAGTGGCGAGGTGAAGGTGAATGGGCATGTTGTCAATCACCTGGGCGAGCAGGAACGCGCCAGGCTGGTATCGGTTGTTCCCCAGGTGCGCAGCATTCCTCCGGCTTTTACGGTGCGCGAGGTGGTTGCGTTAGGACGGACCCCTTATCTCAATTGGCTAGGGCAGTTTTCGATCAAAGACAATGAGATTGTTGAAGAAGCTCTACAGCAAACTGATTTGCTTGACCTGGCAGACCGCTCGATGTCTGACCTGTCGGGGGGAGAACAACAGCGCGTGTTGCTGGCGCGCGCTCTGGCGCAGGAAACCGGGGTGATGCTCTTGGATGAACCCACCTCCCATCTGGATTTGCAATTCCAGGTCAATATCATGGACCGTATACACCGCCTGGCTCATCCTGTAAATAAGGAAAATACGGGGCGCGCCATCCTGGTGGCGGTGCACGACCTGAACTTGCTGCAGATGTTTGCCGACCGCGTGATCCTGCTGGTAAAGGGAAAAATCACCGCAACAGGCACCCCTGAAGAAGTGCTTACCGAAGCAATTTTGAGCGATGCCTATCGGATACCACTTCATCTGATCAAAGACAGCCTTACTGGCAAAACCGCCATCCTGCCCCGCAATTGATTTGTTTTTCAATTAAATGAAAAACATGAACAATCTGTTCATGTTTTTTTGAAACCTATGTATTCGCTCTTAGCGCGACAAAATATGCGCCATGCGGATGTAATCAGCGCTGATGGACTTGGTATTGCTTACCACTTCGCTGATGGGTATGGGCAATATCTCGCGCCCAACCATACCGGCCATTACGTTGGATTTGCCTTCCAACAGGAATTCAACCGATTTGACCCCAAAGCGGGTAGCTAAAAGACGGTCGAAGGCGGTAGGTTTACCGCCGCGTTGGATGTGTCCCAGAATGGTGACTCGGGTAGTAAAGCCAATATCCATGTCGTCGATCATGCGACTTAGCTCAAGCGTGTGGGGTTCATATCCTTCAGCCACCACGATGATGGCATGCGTCTTGCCGCGCTGGTAAGCCTGTTCAATCGCCCGCGCGACCTCTTCAGGCGGCGTCTTGTCTTCAGGGATAAGTACAAGTTCTGCTCCGGTGACAATGCCGGCTTGCACAGCCAGGTAGCCGCTTAAGCGCCCCATGGTTTCCACCAAAAAGGCGCGGTTGTGCGAGGAGGCGGTATCGCGTATCTTATCAATGGCATCGACAATCGTGTTGAGAGCGGTATCCACGCCAATGCACATATCGGTGCCATAAATATCATTGTCAATGCTGGCGGGAACACCCACCACCGGTATACCCTTCTCCACCAGCTTTTGAGCGCCGTTTAGTGAGCCATCACCGCCGGCAACAATTACAGCATCCATGCCTGCGTTGTTGATCTGGCGCACAGCTTCGCGCTGACCGATGGATTCGCGGAATTCCTGGCTGCGGGCAGTCTGCAGGATGGTACCGCCACGCTGCAGGATACCCCCCACGTCGCGCACACCCAATTCGCGGAACTTGCCGTGGATCAGTCCTTCAAAGCCGCCTTCAATGCCTAACACGCGCACTCCGGAGGCAGCACCGGTGCGTACCACTGCGCGAATAAAGGGATTCATCCCGGGGGCATCACCCCCCGAGGTCATGACCCCGATTGTTTTTATTTTGGATGGATTTTCGCTCATCATAAAACCTCTCTAAACAGTTTCGACCTGGACGTTTTCGTGACCGACCAATTCTACCAGTTTATTGAGTAATTCCTGATTGGCTGCAGTGGTGTCATTGGGGAAATCCAACAGGTGCTGATGACCGCGTTCAAATAAAAGGAAGCAGAAGCGGTCATCCCCCGGGAAGGAATTGAGCAAGCCATGAATCCGTTTCATCCGGCGCACATCCCGGTCCTTTTCCCCACTGGCTTTGAGGATGATAGTGATCAATTGCCTGTTGCTGGATTTTTTACCACCGGTCGGATTGATGATTGGCGCGATAATCACTGGAGGACGTTGAATTTCTGTTGGAACCACTGATAACTCAGAGATTTCAAGGTTGTTTTCCACTTGATCTTTGACAGGAATCTCGTTATCAACTTCAACAGGGGTGGTTTCGGGTATTACCTCCTCTGTTTTTGAAAACAAAGGGTCTGCCGGGGTCTCGGACTGCCCCGGAGGTGACAGGTGCCAATCCATTTCGTCCAATGAGAAAGGAGGTTCTTCAAAAAGGACGCCATCATCGCTTTCTGAAATTACGACTGTATTGGAGAGTTCGACAGGGACGGTTGTTTGGCTTTCTGCTTTGTCGCGGGACTTTTGCCGCATTTCGTCCGTCACATCTTCTGGCCGGATGACGCGCAAGAGGTCAACCAGTATCTTGGGGTCTCCGGTGGCGGCGTCCACCTTGCCTTCGGCAAAGAGCACTGCGTCCGGCTGCACCAGTGATCCCTGTTTCTCCCACACCTTGGGGAAGATGACCAATTCCATAGAACCCTGAAGGTCTTCAAGTGTGGCAAAAGCCATCTGGTTTCCGTTCTTGGTGTTGAGGCGGCGCATCTTGGTGATGATCCCGGCTACAGTCACTTTTTCACGGTCGGCAACCTGAGCCAGGTCAGCTGAATAATGGGTAACCTTTTGCTGGATAAGCGGCATGAAGCTGGTGATGGGGTGGTCAGATACATATAACCCGATGAGATCTTTTTCCCATTGGAGCTGCTCGCGCGGATCCACCATCGCTGCCTCGGGCAGGTGCAAATCTTCTGCCACACCGGACTCGCCGCCAAAAATGCTCAACTGCCCGCATTCTGCCGCACGAAAATGGCTGCCGCTGATGGAGACCATAGAATCCATCACCTGGAGGAGCGCGTTGCGTGACCCAAAGGCATCCAGGGCACCAACCTTGATCATAAATTCCAGGGTGCGCTTGCCTACCTTTTGCAGGTTAACCCGTTGGATGAAATCATTCAAGTTCTTGAATTTTCCATCCGCGCGGGCACCCAGGATCTGGAGCACCGGGTCGGAACCCACATTCTTCACCGCGCCGAGCCCAAACCGGATGGCGGATGGCTGCCCGGGATTATCTTCGATCGAAAAGTCCCACTGACTGGTATTAACATCCGGTGGAAGCACTTTGATACCCATGCTGCGGCAGTCCGCGCTGTAAAAGGCAACCTTATCAGTATCGCTTTTTGTAACTGACATTAACGCCGTCATGTATTCCACGGGATAATGTGTTTTTAAGAAACCAGTCTCTACAGCAATCACGCCGTAATCCGCAGCATGGCTCTTGTTAAATCCATAGCGGGCAAAACCCTGCCAGTCTTCGAAAATTTCAAGAGCGGTCTCAACCTTGATGCCGTTCTTGCCAGCGCCTTCAATGAACATATTCTTGTGTTTCTCGATATTGGCAGCATTCTTTTTGGAGATGGCTTTGCGGAAGTCATCCGCATCGGCGGCTGTGTATCCCGCCACCTCCATCACTGCCAGCATTAATTGCTCCTGATAGATAGGCGTGCCGTAGGTCTCTGCGAAAATACTCTCCAGCTTGGGGTGTTTAAAGCTGACAACTTCTTCCTTGTGCATGCGCTTGATATAGGAGTCGATGTGATCCATTGGCCCCGGGCGGAAAAGCGCCACCATGGCAATAATATTAGCGAGACTATTCGGGCGCATGGCCACGATATTGCGCGTCATGCCTGTGCCTTCCAGTTGGAAGACGCCGGCTGTGTGCCCCTTGCAGAAATTTTCGAAGGTTTCGGGGTCGTCCAGGGGGATATTGTGCAGGTCGTAACGGATGCCGTGCCGTTTGAAGATCAGATCGCAGGCACGCTGCATGATGGTTAATGTCGATAATCCGAGGAAATCCACCTTCAGTAGCCCGAGCTTGTCGATCATATTCATCTCGAACTGGGTGACCGATTTAATGGGCGATTCCTCAGCGCCGCTGGTGGGGCGATGCAGAGGCAAATACTCGAGCAGTGGTTCATCGGTGATGACCACTCCGGCAGCATGGGTGCCGGCATTGCGCGCCACACCTTCCATGTGACTGGCGGTGTCGATGAGGTCGCGCAGGTAATCTGCTTCCTCGTAGATCTCCTTGAATTGAGGGGAAGCTTCGAGGGCGTTTTCGATGGTGACAGATTTGTCGGGAATGATAGGCGGAATGGTTTTGGTGACCCGGTCAACCTCTGACAAGGGAATATCCATCACCCGACCTACATCCCGGATGGCTCCCTTGGCACCTAATGTGCCAAATGTGATGATCTGGGCAACTTTGTCATTGCCGTATTTATTGGCGCAATATTCCATCACCTGACCGCGGCGGTCATCCTGAAAATCGAGGTCAATATCCGGCATGGAAACGCGGTTGGGGTTGAGGAAGCGCTCAAAAAGCAACCCGTGAGTAAGGGGGTCTATGAGGCTGATATTCAGCGTGTAGGAGACCAGCGAGCCGGCGGCGGAACCGCGCGCGTTGTACCAGATATTGTTCTCGTTGGCATAGCGGCATAGATCCCATACGATGAGGAAGTAGGCGTCAAACCCCATCTGGGTAATGATCCCCAGTTCGTATTCAAAACGCTCGCGAACTTGTGCATCATTGGCGCGCTCGCCAAAAAGACGAACCAGCCCTTCTTCGCACAACTTGCGAAGGTAAGTCTGGGGGGTAAACCCCTTAGGCACTTCAAAACGCGGCAGGTGATAGGATTTCTTTTCCAGGTCAACATTGCAGCGTTCAGCGATCAATAAAGTATTTCTCAAGGCATCCGGGCTCTCGGGGAAGAGGGATGCCATCTCCTGCGGGCTGCGCAGATAGTATGTGTCACCCGTCATTTTCATGCGGCTGGGGTCGCTCAACAATGCGCCAGTTTGGATAGCTAACATGATGTCCTGGTAGCGGGCGTCAGCCCGTTCGATGTAATGAACATCATTGGTGGCGATGAAATTGGCGTTGTAACGCTTACCCAGTTCAAGCAGGGTCTTGTTGATCGTCATCAATTCGGGAATATTATGATTTTGCAGTTCAACGAAGAAGTTGTTTGGACCAAAAGTTTCGTAATACCAGTCCAGTTTTAACCTGCCGGCATCAGAACCTTTATCGAGGATCGTACGCGGCACCTCGCCGGACATGCAGGAAGTTGTGGCGATCAACCCCTCAGAATGTTCAGCGAGAAAATCATGGTCTACGCGCGGAGAATAATAAAATCCTTCCAACTGCCCGGCGGTAGCGATCTTCAAAAGGTTCTTGTATCCGGTTTCGTTCTCTGCCAGCAGCACCAGGTGATAGGAGTGCTTGTCACGCTGCGGGTCGCGGTCGGTCATTTTTCGAGCTGCCACGTAAGTTTCAAGACCGATGATCGGCTTAACGCCGGCATCTTTGGCGGCATGAAAGAACTCGATCACGCCGAACATGGTGCCGTGATCGGTGATGGCAAGTGAATTCATGTTCATTTCTTTGGTGCGGGTAATCAGCTTTTTGATATTGCTGAACCCGTCCAGGAGGGAGTATTCGGTGTGAACATGAAGGTGAGCAAAAGACATAACGGGGAGGACTCCACAAAGGCACGAATAAGATAAAAACATTATAGCATTGCGGTTCCTTTACCCTCCTTAATTTAACTTTATGCTCCGGATAATTTAAGGAAAATGTTTTCGTAGGGGAGGTTCATGAACCTCCCCTACCAAATACGCAGGAAATAGGTTCAGGCTGAGACCATGTTCACGGCTGCACGGAAACCGAGATAAGCCTCTACCATGGTGCCGGCTTTGAACTCGATGCGGCGGCCATCCAGGCGGGAGGCACCCGGCAGCAGGCTTGCCTGGTCTGCCATATGGGAATGGAAGAATTCGATGGTCACAGTAACCGGTGTTTCCATTTTAATTGGAGCGGGGTGTTTCTTCGCCATGAAGGAACTCACGGCTTCGCGCGCGGTATCTTCAATCAATTTACGGCTGACCTCAAATGGCAGGCAGTGTGCCGCATAACGCCCGGCTGCGGTTTTCACCTGGGCAGCAGCCACACCGGGTGCCCACTCACGGGCTTCCGCGCAAACCGTCTGGTCACCGCTGACCATGATCACCGGGATGCCCAACTCGCCGCAGATGGCGCCGTTGAGCCCGAATTCCCCTGTGATGCGGCCGTTCAACCACAGATTTGCCACTCTTACGCTCGACCAGGTATGGTCAAGCACCGCGTGCAGTGATCCGGCACGGGCATGGTAGCCAAGGAAAATGGCCGCATCAACGCCGGAATCCACACCCTGCACCATGGAGAGGCGGGTAGGAGTGCCTGTGTTAAGGTGGGCGCGCGAATCAAGTTCATCCAGTAAGACGTTGCTGCTGTTCCAGTGACCATCGGCAATAACAACCTCTTTTGCGCCGGCAGCGCAAGCGCCAGCTACAGCAGCGTTGACATCTACAGTGATGATGTGGCGGAAACGCTGGTACTCGGGCTTGGAAGGATCAACCTGGTCCCATGACACCACGCCGCTGATTCCTTCCATATCACATGCGATCAATAATTTCATATATCACTCCTTTGAAGGTTTAATTTTCCAGACAAATGCCCCATGGATCCGTTCTTTTCGGACGAGGTCAATTTCCTCTTCAAGCCGGGCAACCCACGTCTGGCATGGATGGTCATAAGGCAATGAAAGCCTGTCACGCAGTTCCAACCAGGTAAAACCGGATGGATGCGCGAGTAATTCTTTTTCGATGGAGTTTTTAAACTCTGTGAACTTCATATTTCCTTACCAGGTCAATAAAACAAGGGTGTATCAGCCGGTTTCACTCCCAAATCCTGGGGGGTAACGTGAATATCATGGAAATCTGCAAAAGATAGGTTGAGGATATCGGCGTTTTTCTGCTTTTTTACCTGGTCAAAAAGCACCATGTAGCTGGCTGTGATGCGGGTCGACCAATCCAGGGCAAGTTTGGATGACATATGCTGGATAGCCAGGGGATCTCCACCTTCGATTTCGGTAAAATTACCGAAAGGCATTTCATCAAGGGTTATCTCAAGGTCATCCAGTATATAGATCGTACGCCATTTTTCGTAACGCACGCTCTCTTTATAACCAATGGCTTCCAGAAGCTGCCGGGCAGCAGTAAAATCGCTGACCTCGAACTCAATCTCCTCGCGCACACTGACTCCATCCTGAGAACTTGAGGCTCCCTTGTAGGTGAGGATGGAGGCAACATCCTGGCGCAATCTTAATACACGGTGCTGACGGGACAGGGTCATCTCAGGGGTATCAAAGCGGTAATTGACCTCATGAGTGCGTTCGCGTTCAAGTACAGCGCCGATACGGCGCAAACGATCCTCAAAAGAGACTTTATCTGAAAGATAGAATTTCACTTCCACTTCCAGGGGGATATCAGTTTTTCTTCTCAAGGTTGTCCTCCATTTTAGGTGGGTCTGACGGATGTTGTTTCATGTGAGGTGAAAGTACCCACAGCGAAGCCAGTACGAGCACAAGCAGCAGAACCGAGAGAATAAGCGTGAATAATTGCTGTGAAAAAGGCAGCGGAGCTTGATTCAACAGGGTGCGATCCAACCAGAACCAGGCTGCCAATAAAATGGAAACGACGGATCCAAAGACAGGAGCCCAACGGGTGCGAAAAAGAAGCGAAATTGACGCCACCAGGAAACCTAACAAGAAGAAGAGGTTTTTGAATACCAGGTAACCGGTTCCGGGGTTTACCTCAAAAGCGCGCAGCCAGTTCCATGACTTGAAAACCAGCACCAGCGCCAATAGGTGCGCCACTGCTGCAAAAATGAACAGGGCAGATAAGATATAAAAGAGAGCAGGCACTTTCTTCAAGGTGAAGTAACTCCAGTAAGTTTATGGCTAAATAACTGTTCCCAGAATTGAGTATAACTCAATCAGCCGTTGGATTTTGCCCTTATGAAAATCTACAATCAGTGCGGCAGTTTTTATCCTGTATAATTTTTGTATCACTTCCCGGGAGGGGATTGCAGCATGGGATTTTTAACAAAGGCGAGAACAAGTTTGAACCAGGTAAAACCCTCGATCGTATTCCTAATCCTGTCACTATTGGTAGGGGGCTACATCCGGCTTTCCATGGCATTGAGCGCCACATTCCCCCTCAATGACGGGGGATTGTTTTACCAGATGACGCAGGAGCTGGTTGCCAACCAATTTCGCCTGCCGTTTTTTACCGGTTACAACCACCTGGATATCCCCTTTGCCTATCCGCCACTGGCTTTCTACCTGACCGGAGCCTTGAATCAACTTCTCGGCTGGTCAATGCTTGATATCTACCGCATCTTCCCGGCTGTCATCACAGTCCTCACCATCCCGGCGTTTTACCTGTTGGCCAGAGACCTGACCGACGATGATAATCACCTGTCACTGGCAGTACTCATTTTTACGCTTTTACCAGTTACCTATGTTTGGGCGATCATGGGCGGGGGTGTTGCCAGGTCACTGGCCTACCTCTTTGCGCTATTAGCGCTGCATTTCACCATTAAGCTTTTTAGAGACATGCGTTACAAATACCTTGCCCCTGCGGCTGTGCTGTTGAGTTTTTCGGTACTTTCGCATCCCGAAACCGGATTTCACACCGCGGTGAGCGTGCCAGTGCTGTGGTTCTTCATGGCGAGGAATAAAAAAGGTGCACTCCAGACCGGTTTGATGGCATTAGTAACACTCCTGCTCACAGCTCCCTGGTGGGGCAGCGTGCTTGCAAAGCATGGACTTACCCCGTTTCTGGCTGCATTTTCGACCGCCGAGCAGAACGGCAACGCGTTCTTTGACCTTTTTAATTTCAATATCACAGACGAATTGGGGGTTGCTGCCATTGCTGTTCTGGCAATGTTCGGGATATTCTTCTACCTGACAAAAAAAAGGTATTTCCTGCCGGTCTGGCTGTTGATTTCTTATGTAGTGGCTCCCCGCAGCGCCAAGATCTTCATTGCTCCCTGCGTGGCAGTGATGGCCGGTTTTACCGCAGTGTTATTAGTTCAGTGGCTGGACGCAAAAAAAGTGCAAAAGGATCCGCAGGCAGAATCTGAGCCTTTTATGGCATCCATTTATTCGAAAATTCTGCTGGCGCTGCTGTTCTTCCAATGGTTCTCATCAGCGATGCAGGTGACCAGGCCGTATCAATACATCCGCATGACGGATGCCGACCGCGATGCTTTTGATTGGATCAACGACAATACCAGTGAAACCAGCCGGTTTGTGCTGGTGACAGATTATTTCTGGTCAGGTGACCCGGTGTCTGAGTGGTTCCCGGCGCTGACAGGAAGGACGAGCGTTGCCACGGTGCAAGGCACGGAATGGTTGGGCGGTGGTTTATATCTTCAAGCCATTAAAGAAGCCCGGGAACTGCAATATTGTATGGATCATTCGCCAGCATGTATAGAGAGTTGGGCGCAGGAATATCAGAAACAGTATGATTTTCTCTATATTAGAAAATTAAAAATTAAAGATGCCCGTGAACTGGTTTACTACCAGAGTGCATTGGTGGAACTGCTAAAAACCGATCCGGCATACAGCATGGTCTATGAGAGCGACGAAGTCTCAGTTTTCGAGCGGAAGTGACATTGACCATGAACTTGACAACGAGTTAAAGTTGGCTATACTGACAGAAGGGATATTCAAAGTATGAAAAAACTATCGGTTTGGGATTTGTTGACGGTCCTCACATTGATTGCCACACTTGTACTGGCATTTGTAATCCTGTCCATTTTTTCCAATCCTGATTCTGATATCAACCCGTTCCCTAAGCCGACAAGCATCCCCACCATTTTTATTCCGCCTCCGACAGCCACTCTGATTTCACTGCCACCCACCTGGACGCCAACACCGCGCATCGAACCGACGAAGCGCCCGACCTCAACGCTGTACCCTACAGTAACTCCGTAATTGTCACCAGTTATCCGTGGTGTTACAATCACTAATTCACAACAACTAAATAGTTGAACGGATGTGAACATGAATGATCAAATTAGTATTGAAGTATTTAATCGACTGGTGGAATTAGCTGCAATGGAATTGAGCGACGAACAGGCTGGGTACTTGCATCAGCAGCTCAACAATCAGCTCCGCGCTATCCGCGAACTGGCGGAAATCCCTATTGATAATTCACTCGAAGCCAATTTGCACGGCGTGCCCTATATTCCAGAAGCCCGGCCTGAACTACGTGAGGACGCCTGGAAACCATTTGCGGACACTGAATCTGTACTTTCGCAGGTACCGCAATTTGAAGACGGTCACATTGTTGTGCCCGATATCCCGCATACCACTCTGAAGTAGGCCCTATGGAACTCTGCGACCTGACTGCCCTCGAATTAACCTCCCTGTTGCGCCAAAAGAAAGCCTCGGCAGTGGAGATCCTTGAATCCTCCCTTCGCCGTATTGGCGAAGTGGATGGACGGCCTGGTTCACTGGAAGACCGTGAACTAACCGACGAAGACCGTGCCAAAGTACACGCCTTTATTACCGTTTCTGACGAACGTGCGCTGGCGAAAGCTCTGGAAATAGATGGCATGATCGCCAGGGGTGAAGACCCCGGTTCGCTTGCCGGGGTGCCTTTTTCCGTCAAGGATATTTTCTGTGTCAAAGGAACCACCACAACTGCGGCGTCACGCATTCTTTCCAATTTCACTGCCCCTTACACAGCTACTCCAGTGGCGCGCATGGAAAAAGCCGGCGCGGTGATGATCGGTAAGGTCAACCTGGATGAATTCACATTTGGATCGTCCAGTGAATCCAGCGCCTACCGGCCGACCCCGCGCAACCCGTGGAACACCGAACGTGTTCCGGGCGGTTCCTCCGGTGGCAGCGCAGCCTCCGTGGCTGCCGGTGAAGCGCCGCTTTCCCTAGGCACAGACACTGCCGGCTCGATTCGCCAACCCGCCGGTTTCTGCGGAGTGGTGGGTCTAAAGCCCACCTATGGGCGCGTTTCACGATACGGACTGATCGCATTTGCCTCTTCGCTGGATTGCCCCGGTCCGCTGGCGCATGACGTGAGCGACGCGGCGGCTATGCTGCAGGTGATTGCCGGGCACGATGAGCATGACTCCACCTCGGCTGCAGTGCCGGTACCGGATTACACGGCAGCGCTGCAAAAAGGCGTCAAGGGCATGCGCATCGGTCTTTCACCAGATTACTTCCGCCTGACCTATCCTGATTTATCCACCGGTGAGATCAAGTACCAGCAGTTCCCCGCGGATATCGAGAGGGCTATTAGAAGTGCTGCAGAGAAACTGTCTACCATGGGTGCCGAAATTATTGAAGATGTGCCTATGCCAAACACCAAGTACGGCATCCCGGTTTATTTTGTCATCAGCCGCGTGGAAGCTGCATCAAATTTGCACCGGTTTGACGGCGTCAAGTATGGCATCCGCGAACTTGTGCCAGGTTCTGACCTGCAGGAGATGTACCGCCGCACCCGGAACGTTGGTTTTGGTCCGCAGGTGAAACTTCGCATTCTAATGGGCATGTACACCAGCGCAGCCCAATACAGCGAGCAGTATTACCAGAAAGCTTTGCGTGTCCGCACCCTGATCCGCCGCGATTTCGATACCATTTTCGATCCAAACGGTAAATACCGTCTGGACGCGCTATTAACTGCCACAAACCCCACCCCTGCGTTCCACATGGATGCGGTCTACGGTGACTCTGTGCTCATGCAGTATGCCGACCAACTAACTGTGCCAGGCAACCATGCGGGCATACCCGGGCTATCACTGCCGGGTGGGCTCGATGATGAGAAGCTGCCAATCGGCATCCAATTATTGGGCGCAGATTACACCGAAGATAAGTTGCTGCGCATTGGCCGGGCGTATGAGCTTGCGACAGAGAATGAACCCTGGCGAAAAGTGCTGCCTGAAGTGCTGAGGTAAAGGAAGATAACGGTAATCAGAAATGAAGAAGTTGTCCGTTTGGGATGTGCTTACATTTTTCACCGTAATTGCCACAATTTTATTGGTGATCGTCTTTGCATCCGTTTTTACAGATTCCGCATCTCATCTTAATCCATTCCCAAATCCTACAGTTATTGCGACTATCTTCATTCCATCTATCGAACCAGTAAACAACACGAGCGCCCCTGATGTACTGGCAGAAAATCCAGCCAAGATTAATACGGAGACGGTTCCGGATACACTGACTCCGTTTTCAACAATCACTATTACTTCGACAATGGACGCATCGGCAACGGTCAGCGTTACCGCACTCCTAACTGCAACAATTACACCGACGCCAACCACCGCAAAAACCAAAACGGTGACAGTAGTCAGCCCTACCAGAACTGTTACCGGCACTAAAACAATTATTGCCACAAGCAGCGTGACCCCCACAAGGACGGTAACAGCCACCTTTGGATTGACCAAGACTTTAACATCCACACTTCTGCCAACAATGACTTTCACAATTACCAACACCATGCAGCCGACTTTAACTTTTACGCCTAAACCAACATCTGTGCCAAAGACAGCCACTTCAACGACATCCAGCGGCGGTTGTGATGGAGGCGACACCTCAATTGAGTCAGCTGTGCTTTCGATGGTGAATTACCAGCGGGCGCAAGCCGGGGTTGCGGCACTATCTGCATCATCGGCTTTGTTCACCGCGGCGCGCAACCACAGCCAGGATATGGCGACCAATAATTTCTTCAGTCACACCGGCTCAAATGGCTCGAGTCCGTTTGACCGGATGACTGCGGCTGGTTTTTCATTTTCTGCGGCAGCGGAAAATATTTATGCTGGAAATGGCGGCAACAATTCAGCCGGTTCAGCAGTTGGTGCCTGGATGAATAGCGAGGGGCACCGTACAAACATGCTCAATCCAATCTACACCCATGCCGGAGTTGGGTACTGGTGTAATCCGAACAGTGAGTACGGCGGTTATTTCACCCTTGATCTGGCAAAACCATAATGGAGTAAGTTATGACTGATTACGAAGCAATCATCGGACTGGAAACGCACATTCAACTCAACACGGCGAGCAAGATCTTCTGTTCCTGCAAAGCCGATTCCTGGGAGGATGCTCCCAACACCAATATCTGCCCGGTTTGCAGCGGCCTGCCGGGCGTGCTGCCGATCCTCAACAAAGCAGTAGTAGAGAAGGCTGTTCTGCTTGCAAAGGCAATGAACTCCGAGATCCGCGATGTTTCTTATTTTGATCGCAAGAATTATTTCTACCCGGACTTACCTAAGGGTTACCAGATCACCCAATTCGACCAATCCATCGGCAAGGGCGGCTACATGGATGTGCCCATCCCGGGCACAGTGACTGCCGACCACCAGCTGTATGTGCGCCGCGTGGGGATCTGGAAGCTGCACATGGAAGAGGACGCCGGCAAGACCAAGACAGAACTTGGAAAACGCATGGTTGATTTCAACCGCTGTGGTGTGCCGCTGATCGAAATGGTCACCGCCCCGGATATTCGCAGTGCCGAGGAAGCCGGGCAATACCTTATCCGCTTACGCCAACTTCTGCGCTGGATCGGCATCTCTGAAGCTAACATGGAACGCGCCCATTTGCGCTGTGACGCCAATGTTTCCATCCGTAAAAAAGGTGAAACGATCCTCAACACCAGGAGCGAGATCAAGAACGTCAACTCCATCGAGGCGGTGAAAGACGCCATTGAAAAGGAAGTGGAGCGCCAGATCCGCGAGGTGGAAGCCGGCAACCGCATCGAAGCCTGGACGCTGGAATGGGACGAGGATACCAATACCCTCAAGAAGATGCGCTCCAAGGAAACCGAAGCTGATTACCGCTACTTCCGCGAACCTGATTTGCTCTCGGTAAAACTTACCCCTGAGTGGAAATCAGCCATTCTGGCAGATTTCCCCGAATTGCCTTTGGCGCGCCGCGAACGATTTATAACCCAGTACGGATTGCCGGAGTACGATGCCGAGATCCTCACCAACGAACGAAAGCTCTCGGATTACTATGAGACGGCGGTGAAAGCCTACGGTGGCGATCCAAAGAAGGTTTCCAACTGGCTGATGAACGAAGTGTTACGCATGATCAACGAACAGGGACTCGACCCTGAGAAGATGCCATTAACTCCGGTTGCACTGGCGGAGATATTGAAACTGGTGGATTCCGGCACGGTGAACATCACTACCGGACGCACGCTTCTTGGCAAAGTGCAGCAAACCGGCAAATCCCCGCAGACAATTGTGGCGGAGGAGGGGCTTGGCAAAGTGAGTGACGACAGCGCCATCCGCAAAGTATGCCAGGAAGTGCTGGCGGAGAACCCCAACGAAGTAGCCAGCTATAATGCCGGCAAGGTGACGCTGATTGGCTGGTTTACCGGCGCAGTGATGAAAAAGATGCGCGGTCAGGCGGACGCGGCATTAGCGAAGAAAATACTGGAAGAATTGCTAAAGTAAATAAAAAAGCATCTGTGAGAACAGATGCTTTTTGTTATGAAAGGTTTGCTACTTTATTGGGAAAGTAATTTCAACAGTCATTCCCCATTTCATCTTAGGATTAGGTTCGTCTACTTTAAGGCGAACCGTATAGATTACATCCCCTGCTTGTAACTTCGGAGAAAGATTGATCTGATCTACAACCCCGGTTAGCTTGACACCGGGCAATGCATCAATGGTGATGTCGGCGGTATCTCCAATATTTATTTCTACAACCTCGTATTCTGTCAGGTCGCTTGTTTCCACAAACCACTCACCAGGATCAATGACAACGACCACCCATGTTTCGGGTCCAATTTGCTGGTTCACAGACACATTGAGATCTGCCACGATTCCATCAAACGGAGCTATCAACTCATAACTGTCCAGCGCTTTTTGCGCTGCTGCCACCTGGGCAAGCGCGTTATCCAACCTTGCCTGCGCCAGCGCCAGTTTGTCCTTGTCCGGACCATCCAGGGAATTATTATAGGTCCGCTCTGCTTCTATGGCAGCCGCCAAAGCAGCGTCCAGGTTCGCCCTGGGAATATCACGCCGGTTCGTCTGGTCAAGCAGAAGGCGAACCGCTTCGTCATAATTGGTTTGAGCAGTCTTGAGTTTATCTTCTGCATTGATTCGGTCAGGATCATCAGAAGGTTTATCTTTAACCTTGTCAAACTCCTGCTGGGCGGTATCAAGGTCGGCATTGCGGTTGTCCACTGTCTCCTGAGCGTTATCAATGCTGGTTTGGATACTTCGTAGATTCAGACGGTCCCAAATAAGTTGAGCATCGACCTTTGATTTTTGGGCGTTGATATATGCTAATTGAACTTGTGATTTGTTAAGCGCAACAGTCCTGAGGAGTGCATCCATGGCTTGTTGTGCTGAGGTTAATTCAAGATTTACGGCAGTCACTCCTGCTTCTGCTTGCTGACTGTCACCCAACCTGACCAGCACCTGGCCTTCAGTCACCTGGTCTCCCTGTTTGACCAGGATCTCAGATACTTTTCCTCGGGCTAAAAAGGAAAGATAGAGGTTTTCACGCGGGATAAAATGACCTTCAACCACAACTGAATCCGTTGATGCAACGGGGGTTGGCTCGGTCGCGGGTGTATTGTTGGTTGTACAACCGACCAGCATGAAGATGAGTACTGTGCAAACTATCAGGAAGAACGTTTGTTTTTTCATTTTAAACTCCTCTATCTTTTTACTATTCGTAAGCAAGCACTTCGCGGATGGTAAGCCGGGCTGCATTGCGGGCAGGAAGGAAGCTCGCCACTGCTGAAAGAACCAATACCACCAAAAACCAGATACCATAACCGGCAAAGGTGAACAACACCGAGATGGGAGAATTAAATATCGCCACACTGACGATATCAGAGAGGAGGTATGTAAACGGGATGGAGAGGATCGCGCCAAGCACCCACGAGATGCCGCCGATCACCATGCCTTCAACGATCACGGAAGTCATGATCACACGATCTACCGCACCGATGGAACGCATCACCCCGATTTCCCGGGTGCGCTCCAGCACATTCATCCCCATGGTTCCGGTTAACCCCATACTGCCCACCAGGGCAGTCAGTAGGGCCATAATCAGCAGGAAAGTGATGAGGATATCAAGGCTTTCTGAGGCGCTTCTTAATGAGGAGTCACCCGTACGGACCTGGCTGACATGATACCCCTGGTCGCGGAAAAATGCATCCACAATTGCGCCGACCTTTTGCTGGTAGGGTTTATCGTGTTTATCCAGCAGTATCCGGTAGGTAAAGGTTCGGCTATTCATGTGGGTGATGCGTGAGATATATTCATACGTTCCGTAGGCTATCGTCCCTTCCTGTGGTACAAATTTAAAGACGCCTACCAGTACCCAATCTTCCATTTGTCCGTTGATCTTCACCCGGATAGTATCCCCTGGTTTGATATCAGGGAATTTTTTATAAACCCCTTCACTTACCGCCAGGGCTTTCTCATCGCCAGGCTGGATCCAGCGGCCGGTTATGAGCATGGGAGAAACCAGCTTACTATCGCCTGGAGGCGCAAGAATCGTCATGTTATCTGCCAATGTATCGTCGGGGTAGAGCATTTCAGCACTGGCATACGCCCATCCCTCTACCGAAACCACACCGGGGATCTGTTCTGCTTTGCTGATGATCTCGTTCAAACGGTAAGGGCGGTCGAAATCCAATGTCACATCAGCCAGGAAATATTGCCCGATGCGGTCAACATAATCGTGAAGCGTGATGCGCACATTGAACACGGCAATGAAGATCGCCCCTGACATGGTCAGTGTGAACAAGGTCAACACCAGTCGACCTTTTTGTCTGAAGGTATTTCTCATTGAAATTAACAAAGGACGGGGGACTTGAATTCCAATTTTTCTCAACAATCCTGTAAGCGTACGCTTTGGTTTTTCATGAATCATCTCGTTTTTGACCAGGTGGGTAGGGAGTTTCGTCTCCTCCCGTAAACGGTCTTCACTGAGCGCACGCACCACGGTGATGCGTGAGCCGGATAATACAGGAATCAACCCTGCCAGCAATGGAACTAGAACCCCAAC
>Ga0209450_10000247_pt1 | contig 29443 bp, 27 predicted proteins | sample FrelakmetLWP11LW_FD_187149 | JGI IMG/M metagenome (GOLD analysis project Ga0209450, IMG submission 187149) | Freshwater lake sediment microbial communities from the University of Notre Dame, USA, for methane emissions studies - LWP11 LW (SPAdes)... | ecosystem: Environmental > Aquatic >...
GCTCAGCGTCTACGCCGAAGAGGTCAAGGCCCGGTTCGACGCGGCCGGCCTGCGCGCGGAGGTGGACCGCCGCACCGAGAGCCTGAACCGGAAGGTGCGCGAAGCCCAGCTCAACCAGGTGCCGCTGACGCTCACCATCGGCGCCAAGGAGAAGGAAAACGGCACGCTGGCCGTGCGGACCTTGGACGGCAAGGTGGCTTACGGGATCAGCCACGACCGGTTCATCGCCGTGGTGTCGGAGAACATCCGGCAGCGGGCGGTAACCTTCGAGGGGTTTTAGGGGTTAGACCGAGCACTATTAGTGTGGGAGAGGCTTTCCAGCCGCGATGCACTGTGGGCCGGTCCGTCGCGGCTGGAAAGCCGCTCCCACAGGTCTGAGTACAGGGCCTCCTGGGTTTATCAGCACGGCCGGCGCTCCTCGGATTAAGACCGCCATGGCAGCAGGCAGAAAAACCAAAAACACCCCGGCCAATGCCGGCGTCACCACGAGCCGGGTGGCATTCTGCGATCTGCGCTGCGGGTGCGCGGACTTCGCCAGGGCGGACGCCCTGGACGGCAGCTGCCGCACGTTCATGTCCGTGTGGTGTCGAAAGCTCCGCCGGCACGTGACCAAGAACGCCCCCTGCGAGGCGCGCTACGGCCGGCGCCGACCGACGACGGGTTTTTAAATTCACTTCGAAGGGGGGAATTCGGAATGCAGGGGAAAAGCATCTTCGCATGCCACGCCATCCGTTTTTTGACCTTGCCGCCGCCGACCCTCCGAATTCCGAATTCCCAATGAGCCGCTTCCTCCGCTACTGGCTGCCGCTGATCGCTTACTGTCTGTTCATTTTTCTGCAGTCGAGCTCGGATAGCCCGCTGGAACTGTCGGCATTTTCGCATATGGACAAGGTCCTGCACGCCGGCGCGTACGGCCTTCTCGGCATTCTTTTCTACCGTGCCTACCGCTCCCGCTGGCCGAACGCTTCCGGTTGGACCATGGCCAACGCCAGCCTTCTGTCCGCCGCGATTTACGGCCTGACCGATGAGTTCCACCAGTATTTCGTGCCCGGCCGCAGCGCGGATCCATGGGATTGGCTGGCCGACACGATCGGCGCCATGCTGGGAGTGATCGCGTATCACGCCTTGATGTATTATCAATCCCGCAAGGCCTCAACGTGGCCGAATTGACAAAACTAGCGGGTTCAGATAGAAAATCACCTTCAGTTTTGCGTTTTCCTAAAAACCCACAACCCCTGAAGGACCCATGACCACACAACCCAACCCCATCGTCATCGACGGCAAGGAACTGAGCTTCGAGCCGGGAGAAACCGTTCTCGAGGTCGCCCGGCGCAACGGGATCGACATCCCGACCCTCTGCCACCTCAAGGGCACCATTCCGACGGGCGCCTGCCGGGTGTGCGTGGTGGAGGTGCAGGGCGCCCGCGCGCTGGTGGCTTCCTGCGCCATGCCGGCCGCCCCCCGGATGGTGGTGAGCACCGAGTCGCCCAAGGTCGCGGATGCGCGGCGCATGGTGATTCAGCTGCTGCTGTCCTCGGGCAATCACAACTGCCTGATGAAGGGTTCCGACGGCCGCAGCTTCGAGGAGTATGCCGAGCGCCTCAAGCGCGCCGGCGGAGGCATCGAACCCTGCCCGGCCTGGGGCGACTGCCGGCTGCAGGAGCTGGCCTGGCGCTACAACGTCACCGGCGGCCGCTTCAGCCCCACGCCGCCCCGCTATCCGATCGAGGACGTGAACCCCTTCATCGTGCGCGACTTCGCGCGCTGCATCCTCTGCGGCCGCTGCGTGCAGGCCTGCAACGAGATCCAGGTCAACCAGGCGATCCACTTCGGCTACCGCGGCGCCAAGAGCAAGATCATCGCCGCCGGCGACCGGCCCTACCGCGATTCGGACTGCGTCTTCTGCGGCGAGTGCGTCCAGGCCTGCCCGACCGGGGCGCTGGTGGAAAAGGACGTCCGCCATACGGTGCGGCCCTGGGAGACCCGCAAGGTGCGCACGACTTGCTCCTACTGCGGGGTGGGTTGCCAGCAGGAGCTGCACGTCAAGGACAACCGGGTGGTTCAGGTCACCGGGGTGGAAAACACGCCGCCCAACCACGGGAGCCTCTGCGTCAAGGGCCGTTTCGGCTTCGAGTTCATCGGCTCCCCCGAGCGGCTGACCCAGCCTCTCATCAAGGAAAACGGCGGCTTTCGGGAATCCTCCTGGGACGAGGCGCTGGGCCTGGTGGCCCGCCGCCTGGGCGAGATCAAGGCCGCTTCCGGCCCCGACAGCATCGGGGTCCTGACCTCGGCGCGCATCACCAACGAGGAGAACTACATCGCCCAGAAATTCACGCGGGCGGTGCTCAAGACCAACAACATCGACCACTGCGCACGCCTCTGACACTCCTCCACTGTGGCCGGTCTGGCCGCAGCGTTCGGCAGCGGGGCGATGACCAACACCATCGGCGACATCGAACAGGCGGAGGTCATCCTGATCACCGGCTCCAACACCTCTGAAAACCACCCGGTCATCTCGAGCTTCGTCAAGCGCGCCGTGCACCTGAAAGGCAAGCAGCTCATCGTGGTCGACCCGCGGCGCATCACCATGACACGCTACGCCCGCAAGTGGCTTCGGCCCCATCTGGGCACCGACGTGGCATGGATCAACGGCCTGATGCACGTGATCATCGCCGAAAACCTTCATGACCAGGCGTTTGTGGGAAACCGCACCGCGGGCTTTGAAACGCTCCGGAAAACGGTTGAAAAATACACCCCTGAGCACGTCGCAAAAATCACCGGCATCCCGGCGTCGGATCTGATCGAGGCCGCCCGCATGTACGCGGGCGCAAAGCCCGCCAGCATCCTTTATTGCATGGGCATTACCCAGCACACCACCGGCACCGACAACGTCAAATCGCTGGCCAATCTCGCCATGCTCTGCGGCCACCTGGGGATGCCGGGCGGCGGGGTGAACCCGCTGCGGGGCCAGAACAACGTTCAGGGCGCCTGCGACATGGGCGGGCTGCCGGACGTGTTCTCCGGCTACCAGAAGGTGGCGGACGCCCCGGCCCGCGAACGCATGGCCGCTGCCTGGAAAGTCGTCGGTCTGCCGGAGAAGCCCGGCATGAAGGTGACCCAGATGCTGCCGGCCGCCCACGACGGCACGCTCAAGGCCATGTACATCATCGGCGAGAACCCGCTCGTGTCCGATGCCGACCTGAACCATGCCGAAAAATCCCTCCGCACGCTGGACTTCCTGGTGGTCCAGGACATCTTCCTGACCGAGACCGCGCAGCTGGCGGACGTGGTGCTGCCGTCGGCGTGCTTCGCCGAAAAGGACGGGACCTTCTCCAACACCGAGCGCCGGGTTCAGCGGGTGCGCAAGGCGGTGGAACCGCCGGGCGCGGCGCTGGAGGACTGGCGCATCGTTTGCGACATCGCCACGCGCATGGGATACCCCATGTCCTACACCGACAGCCGGCAGATCATGGATGAGCTGCGCACCGTGACCCCATCCTATGCGGGGATCAGCTACGACCGGATCGAGCAGCAGGGCATCCACTGGCCCTGTCCCAACGAGGAGCACCCGGGCACGCCGATCCTGCACCGCGAGCAGTTCACCATCGGCAAGGGCGTTTTCAACGCCATCGACTATGCCCCGCCCGCGGAGACGGCGGACCGCGACTTCCCGCTCTACCTCACGACCGGCCGAGTGCTCTACCAGTACCACACCGGCACCATGACCATGAAGACCGGCGGCCTCAACGAGATCGCCCCGGAGTGCTTCGTCGAGATTTCACCGCAGGACGCGCAGCTGTTTGCCATCCAGGACGGCGCGCTGGTCGGCATCGCCTCCCGCCGCGGCCGCATCCAGGCACGGGTCAAGATCTCCCCGAAGGCGGTTCAAGGGACGGTTTTCCTGCCGTTCCACTACGCCCAGGCCGCCGCCAACCGCCTGACCAACGCCGCGCTGGACCCGATCTCCGGCATCCCCGAGTTCAAGGTCTGCGCGGTGAAGCTGGAGAAGGCAGCATAGGGAGTGATGAGTAAAGAGTAAGGGCAAAAAGACAACGCCGGGTGCCAAGCAAGGCCTATAATCATAAGCATAAAAAAACCCGATCCATCGCGGATCGGGTTTTTTGGGTTGGTTTTAAGTCTTTTGCTCGTTACTCGTTACTTTGTCCTTCACTCCTCCGCTTCTTTCGTTTCCTGCATCAGAAGCTCCGCCAGGTCCTCGCCGAGGTAGGTGCGTTCATTCGGCCCCAGGATTCCCATGGACAGGCAGATCAGGGTCCACAGGTGCACCGTGTGGAATCCGCCTTCGTAGTGCTCGCTCAGGTCGTGGACCTGGGCGTGGCAATTGTGGCATGGGGTGATGGCGTAGGTGGCACCGGTCGCCATGATCTGGTCGAACTTGAGCTTGCCATAGGCCCGGCGCGCCTCGGGGAGTCCCGACTGCAAAAAACCGCCGCCGCCGCCGCAGCAGTAATTGTTGGAGCGGTTGGGGGTCATGTCGACGAAGTTTTCCTCGCCCACCACCGCTTTGACCGCATAGCGCAGATCCTCGGCCACGGGATCGCCGAAACTCTTGCGCACGAGTTGGCAGGGGTCCTGAACGGTGAACTTGATCTTCAGGTCCTTGTTCCAGTCGGAGTTGACCTTGAGCTTGCCCTCGCGAATCCACTGGGCATAGAGCTGGATGATGCTGACAATCTCGAACTTGTGGGGGATGTTGAACTTTTTCAGTCCGGCCCGGACTGCGAAGAGTTCGTGCCCTCACTCCGTGTTGAGCCAGTATTTACAGCCGAGGTCGTCCACGGCCTTGGCCTTCACCTCCACAATGTGTTTCCAGGCGTCGTTGTCGGCCATGAACATGCAGTAGTTTTCGGCCGCCCAGCCCTTGGTTCCGTAAGTCCAGTCGGCGCCGGCCAGGTGCATGATCTTCCAGAGCGGCACCATCTCATCCGGTTCGGTGACCGGCTCGCGGGAATTCTGGTTCAGGAAGTACATGGCCCCCTGCTTGTTGACGGGCGCCTGCAGGTTCTCCCAACCCACCTGGGTGTTGCGCACCTCCTCGGCGACGTCTTCCACCACGAACTTAAAATCCTCCTCGGAGGCACCCATGGCGCTGCAAGTATCGTGCTTGAGCGCCATGTCGCAGGATCCCAGGATACCCTTGGGACGCTGGTCCCGCGGTCGGCTGCCTCGAACGTTGAATACCAGCTGGGGGATATCGATTTTCATCGGACAGACATAGATGCAACGCTGGCACATGGTGCACATCCAGGCCCATTCCGACTTCAGGAGTTCCTCATCCAAGCCGAGGGCCGCCATGCGCAGGAACTTGCGCGGATCCATGTCCTCCAACCCCGTGGCCGGGCAACCGGACGAGCAGGCGCCGCAGGTCAGGCAGAGATTTAGATTGCCTCCCTCCGGCAGGAGCTGTTTCACCTTGTCGATAAAGGCGCTTTTCGTTTTACCGCTGATTTTGATCGCTTCTTCAGCCATGCCAATCATCCTCCGTCGGAATTATGAGGGGATTTTGAATCGTATAGCGCATAAGAATACAGAATCCATAGCAAATTACAAGTGAAATTTTGGCCGATCCGCCTATTCAGACCGTGAAAACCGAAGACCCCGTCGTCTTCCGCCCCTCCAGGTCCCGGTGCGCGCGGGAGGCCTCGGAAAGCGGGTAGGTCCGGCGCACCTCGACCTTCACGGCGCCGCTCTGGATGACCTCGAAAAGGTCGCGGGCATGGGCCAGCAGATCCTCGCGTTGGGCGGTGTAGGTCATGAGGGACGGCCGGGTCAGGAACAGCGAGCCTTTCTGGGCCAGCACCGACAGGTCGAAGGGGGGCATGGGTCCCGAGGACTGCCCGAAGGAGACCATCATCCCCATGGGCCGCAGGCAGTCCAGGGATTTCATGAAGGTGGCCTGGCCCACGGAGTCGTAGACCACATCGACGCCCTTGCCGCCGGTTATCTCTTTGACGCGGGCCGCAAAGTCCTCCTTGGCGTAGACGATGGGGTGCTGGCAGCCGTGGGCGTGGGCCAACTCGGCCTTCTCGGGGCTGCCCACGGTCCCGATCACGGTGGCCCCCAGGTGCCGGGCCCACTGGCAGGCGATGAGACCCACGCCGCCCGCGGCGGCCTGGATCAAAAGGGTGGTCCCTGGTCCGACGTGCCAGCAGCCCTTGAGCAGATACCGTGCCGTCATGCCCTGCAGCATCATGGCGGCGGCCTGAAGCGTCGAGATGGCCGCCGGGAGTTTTACCAGCCGGTGGGCCGGGATGCGGCGGATCTCGGCGTAAGCCCCCGGCGGCACCCCGGCATAGGCCACGCGGTCGCCGACAGCAACCTCGGACACACCCTCTCCGATCTCGGCGACGACACCGGCAGCTTCCAGCCCCGGGGTCGCCGGCAGAGAAGGCAGCGGATAAAGGCCGGTGCGGTGGTAAACATCGATGTAGTTCAGCCCGACGGCCTCGTGGCGTACCAGGGCCTCTCCGGGGCCGGGCGGCCCGGGGTCGACGTCCTCCCATTTCAGGACTTCGGAGCCTCCATGTTGGTGGATGCGAATGGCTTTGGGCATGTTGCCTCCTTCGAGCGTTGGGATCGTTGTGACCGTTGGATCGTTTAAAGCGTCAGGTTTTTTAAACCAAGAAAGCGATGCTGGATGGGCGCTGCGCGCGATACCGGGGCCTCAGGTAATACCCAACCGTTCCTTGTTATCCCGCATCAGTCCCCTATGATCTTGACCAGAACACGTTTACGCCGCCGGCCGTCGAACTCACCGTAGAAGATTTGTTCCCATGGGCCGAAGTCAAGCCTGCCCTGGGTCACGGCCACCACCACCTCGCGGCCCATGATCTGGCGCTTCATGTGAGCGTCGGCGTTGTCCTCGCCGACGTTGTGTCGGTACTGGGACGCCGGTTCGTGGGGGGCGAGCTTTTCCAGCCAGACGTCGTAGTCGTGATGCAGGCCGCGTTCGTCGTCGTTGATGAAGACCGAGGCCGTGATGTGCATGGCGTTCACCAGCGCGAGCCCCTCGGTGACGTCGCTTTCCTTCAGGCACTGCTCAACCTGGGGGGTGATGTTGATGAACCCCCGGCGCCCAGGGACTTCGAACCAGAGTTCCTTGCGGTAGGATTTCATGGCACCTCCGGATGCCGTTCTTAGGATGCAATTTCATAGCAGGCTCGGAGCGATATGCCAAGCGGATTCATTCTAACGCAAATCATCTCAATTCGTTGTAAAAACTCAAAAACCCTGGTAACATGCAAACCTGTCCGTTCACTGACACTCAAGTGGCTTGCGATAAAATATGGATGCACGGGAGAGAATCATAGGAGCGGTAAAAAGCGTCCTTGAACCGGACGACCGAATCGTGTTTGCCTATCTTTACGGTTCCTTCGCCCGCGGCGAAGCCTTCCGGGACATCGATGTGGCGGTCTACCTTCGAGATCCTGAGCAGAACCCATTTGATGTGTCCTCCGATTTAAAGGAGCGAATATCCCGAAGTCTCCACGGTTCAGGAGTTGCAGCCCATGCGGATCTTTTCGATGTAACGATCTTGAACGGAGCTCCGTTTACGTTTCTAAAGCGCATTTTCGTTGAGGGATTCCTGCTGATCGACCGCGACCCGGGTCTCAGGACCGACCTGATCGAATTTGTGTCCATGAAATACCGTGAGTGCGCCGGGCTTATGGTCGAGGCGTCGCTGGTATGAACATCGATAAGGAAAGAATCAATCGTTACTTGCTTGAGATCAGGGCCCGTCATCGGGAAATCACCGCTCTGTTGAGCGAAAACACCGATGAGGCGATTCTGCAAGATGCGTGGAGGCTCAAAGGGCTGAAGTACGCACTGATCGAGGTAGCAGAAGCCATGGCCAATGTGCTGCAACACATTCTGGCCAAAGACATGGGGGAGCCTGTCACCGGTTACACAGAGACCGTCATTCGTGCCGGCGAACTCCGAATTTTGCCCGATGAGCTCTCGAAGAAACTGAAACCGTTTTTCGACTTCCGCAATTCACTCATTCATCGATACTGGATTATCTCGGATTCGAAGCTGCTTTCCCTGGTCCGGGAAAACGGTTCCGATTTTGATGCGTTCATCTACGCAATACAAGCCTATGCTTCCACTCAAGCCGTTTAGCCCACGCGACTAGCCCGCCTATACCGATTAACCATGGTCGCTGCTGATTCACGAATACGACGAATCGAATCCCTGCTTCCAAAGGCCATTGCAAGAGACCGGGAAGCGATACGCCGCAGCCTTTCCAGGCTGCGGCATGCCGGGGAGCGTTCCCTCCACGAGGCTGAGCTTGACCGGCTCGAGGCCCGCCTGTCGAATTCCGTCGCCGCCAGGGCCCGGCGCCGGCAGGGCGTCCCGGCGTTCGCCTTCCCCGACAGCCTGCCGATCACGGCCAAGAAGGATGAGATCATCGCCGCCATCCGCCGGCACCCGGTGGTGGTCGTTTCCGGCGACACCGGCTCCGGGAAATCCACCCAGATCCCCAAGTTCTGCCTGGCCGCCGGCCGGGGCATCGACGGACTGATCGGCCACACCCAGCCCCGGCGGATCGCGGCCCAGGCGGTGGCGCGGCGCATCGCCGAGGAAATGGGGCAGGGCATCGGGCAGGCCGTGGGCTACAAGATCCGCTTCCAGGACGCCACCTCGCCGGATGCCTACATCAAGGTCATGACCGACGGCATCCTGCTCGCCGAGACGGCCGGCGACCGGATGCTCTCCGCCTACGATACGCTCATCGTGGACGAGGCCCACGAGCGGAGCCTCAACATCGATTTCATCCTGGGTTACCTGAGGACCCTGACCGGCCGGCGCCGCGACCTGCGGGTGATCATCACGTCGGCCACCATCGACACCGCCAAATTTTCCAAGGCGTTCGGGGAGGCCCCCGTCATCGAGGTGTCCGGCCGAACCTATCCGGTGGAGGTCCGCTACGAGCCGCCGGAAGCGTCCGGCGGCGAGGGCGATCTCACTCCGGTTGAACACGCTACCAGCGCCGTACGCCAAATCCTGCAGGGCCGGAGCCCGGGCGACATCCTGGTCTTCATGCCCACCGAGCAGGACATCCGAGAGGCCTGCGAAATGATCGCGGGCGCCAGCCCGCCCGGCACGCTGGTGCTGCCGCTGTTCGCCCGGCTCACCGCGGCCGAGCAGGGCCGGGTGTTTCACCCTGCCCCCGGCCGCAAGATCATCGTTGCCACCAACGTGGCCGAAACCTCCCTCACCATCCCCGGCATCACCTTCGTGGTGGACACGGGGCTTGCCCGCATCCCGCGGTACTCGCCCCGCACCCGGACCACCGCCATGCCGGTGGTGCCCATCTCCCGCAGCAGCGCCGACCAGCGCAAGGGACGCTGCGGCCGGGTCGCGAAAGGGGTCTGCATCCGCCTCTACTCCGAGGAGGACTACCTCGGCCGGCCCCGATACATGCCGCCGGAGATCCTGAGGGCCAATCTGGCGGAGGTCATCTTGCGCATGCTCGCCCTCGACCTGGGCGCCGTCGCCGAGTTCCCCTTCATCGACCCTCCCGATGCGCGAAGCATTGCCGACGGCTTCCGGCTGCTGTTCGAATTGGGGGCGATCGAGGAAGGGGGAAGAGAGAAGGCGGAAGGCGGAGGGCGGAAGACGGAAGAAGGAAAGGGTGGAACAGACACCCGGCTGACGGCCACCGGCAGAATGATGGCCCGGATTCCACTGGACCCGCGGCTGTCCCGGATGTTGATCGAGGCCCGGGACGAAGGCTGCGTCGAGGAGATCGCTGTTCTCGCCGCGGTTCTCAGCATTCAGGACCCGCGCGAGCGGCCGGCGGACAAAACCGCCGAGGCCGGCCGGGCCCACGCCGCCTTCAACCGTCCGCACTCGGATTTCATGACGCTGCTGGAGATTTGGAACCGTTTCCGGCAGGCCCGGCAGGAACTGAAGAGCGCCGGCCCGATGCGGCGCTTCTGCCGTCAGCATTTCCTTGCGTTCAGGCGGATGCGTGAGTGGGAAGACGTTTTTCGTCAAATCATGGAGGTCGCCCATGAATTCGGAATCCGGAAGGGGGCAAAGACGGCTCGGGATTCGGAAGTCGGAAGTCGGAAGAGCCGAAAAGAGGGTCAGGCCGATCCCGCCTTCCCCCTTCCGAGTCCCGAATTCGGCAACATTCACCGTTGCATCCTGAGTGGCTTTCTCGCCAACATCGCCGTCAAAAAGGACAAGAACATCTACCGTGCCGCCAAAGACCGCGAGGCCATGATCTTTCCGGGTTCCGCGCTGTTCAACTCGGCCGGCAGCTGGATCGTGGCGGCCGAGTTGGTGGAGACCTCGCGGCTGTTTGCACGCACCGCGGCGTCCATCGACCCCGGCTGGCTGGAGAAACTGGGGGGCCGCCTGTGCCGGTCGGCCCACCGGGACCCGCGCTGGGACCCCGCGCGCGGTGAGGTGGTGGCCACCGAGCAGGTCACGCTCTTCGGCCTGGTCATCATCCCCGGCCGGACCGTTTCCTACGGCCGGGTTTGCCCGGATGATGCGACCGACATCTTCATCCGGCAGGCGCTGGTGGGCGGGCGGACCGGCAAAGCCTTCGCCTTCCTGCAGCACAACCAGGGTTTGGCGCTGAAGGTGGCGGATCTCGAAAACCGACTGCGCCGCCGGGACCTGCTGGTGAGCGATGAGGCCCTTGCGGCGTTTTACCGGGAACGCCTCGCGCACGTGTACGACACCCGCTCTCTCGGCCACCTGATCAAAACGAAGGGCGGTGACGGCTTCCTGCGCATGTCGGAGGACGACCTCATGAACTACCGCCCGGATGAGGGCGAGCTGGGCCTTTTCCCGGAGCGTCTCCAGGCGGCGGGGCGATCGCTTGAGCTGCGGTATCACTTCGAGCCGGGATCCGATGCCGACGGCGTCACGCTGCGCGTGCCGGCTGCGCTGGCGCCGACGGTACCGCCGGCCGCTTTGGAATGGCTGGTGCCCGGGCTATTGCGGGAGAAGGCGGAGACCCTGCTCAAGGGGCTGCCCAAGGCCATTCGCAAACGCCTGGTGCCCCTGAATGAAACCGTAGACGCCATTCTCCGTGAGATGCCGCAGGGGAAGGGATCCTTCCTCAGCGTGCTGGGCGAATTCATTCACCGGCGTTTTGGGGTCGACATCCCGTCCTCGGCCTGGCCGGGCGAGGCTCTGCCGGATCACCTGAAGATGCGCCTGGCCATCACGGCGCCGGACGGCCGTGAGCTCTTGTCCGGCCGGGACCCGGTCCTTTTGCGATCGCAACCCACCGCGACCCGGATCCCGCCGGAGGTGCGACAGCTCTGGGAGCGTTCCGGGGTCACCCGCTGGGATTTCGGCGACCTGCCTGAAACGGTCGTCAGCGAAAAAGCCGCGAGCCGCCACTGGGTGGCGTACCCGGCCCTCGAGCCCGGGGCGGAGGGGGTCAACCTGAGACTGTTCACCCGGCGCGACCAGGCCTCGGCCGCTCACCCCAGGGGGGTGGCCGCGCTGTGTGCCGTTCATTTCGCCAAAGACCTAAAGTTCCTGAAACGCAGCTTGGCGCTTCCTGAGGAGGTTCACCCGGCGGCGCGCTATTTCGGCGGCGCGCGGCGGTTGGAAGATGCCATGGCCGACCGGGTCATGCAGGATATCTTTGCGACGCCGATCCGCACCCAGCGGGAGTTCGCCGCGCTGGCAGCCGCCGGCGCGGCGAAGATTCTCCCGGCCGGCCGCGACCTGCTGTATGCGGTGATGCCCGTGATTCAGTCCTATGCCGCGGTGCGCCGGGAGCTGGCCGCGCTCTCCGGCGGCAAGGGGCCGCTTACCGCCATATGCAGCCAACTGGAAGAGGACCTGTCCCATCTGGTGCCGCAGAATTTCATTGCCCTCTATGAGGCCGGGCGGCTGCCGCACATCGAGCGCTACCTCCAGGGCCTGACCATCCGCGCGCGGCGGGCGCTGGCGGCCCCCGAGAAGGACCGCGCCAAGTCGGAGGGTCTGCAAGCCTGCTCCGAGAGGCTCAAGCGGCTGCTGAAAACGCTGGGACCCGGCTCCTCGTCGGAAAAGCGCCGGGCCCTGGAGGATCTGTTCTGGATGATCGAGGAGTACAAGGTGTCGATCTTCGCCCAGGAGCTGAAAACCGCGGTCCCGGTGTCGGCCAAGCGGTTGGAGGAGAAGTTCGGGGAGATCGAACGAATGGCATAAAGAAGCAACGAGCAACGAGTAACGAGAGATGAGTTATGAGTGACGAGAAAAACAGGGCGGTAAAGGCCGAAGCCACGAAGCCTCTGGTTTCAGTAGTCATCCCGACATACAACCGTGCCTGGTGCCTGGCGGAGGCCGTTGATTCGGTGCTGGCGCAGGAGCTCAGGGGTTTCGAGCTGATCGTGGTGGACGACGGTTCCACCGACGACACCCCGCGGCTGCTCGAGGGTTACGGCGAGGCCATCAGAACGCTGCGTCGGGAGAACCACGGGGTGAGCGCAGCCCGCAACGCCGGCATCGCCGCCGCCCGGGGTCAGTTGATCGCGTTTCTCGACTCGGATGATCTCTGGCTGCCGGGCAAGCTGCGGCGCCAGTTCGAGTTTTTCACCTCGCACCCGGAGGCCCTCATCTGTCAGACCGAGGAGCTTTGGGTGAAAAACGGACGGCGGGTGAACCCCGGCAAGCGGCACCGCAAGCGGGGCGGGATGATTTTCGAGCCTTCGCTCGATTTGTGCCTGGTGAGCCCCTCGGCGGTGATGGTGCGGCGGGAGCTCTTCGAGCGGGTGGGGCTTTTCGACGAGAGCCTGCCCGCCTGCGAGGATTACGACCTGTGGTTGCGGGTGAGCTGCCGTTTCCCCGTGCACTTGATCGAAACCCCGCTCATCGTCAAGCGCGGCGGGCATGCCGACCAGTTGTCCCGGGCCTGGGGGCTCGATAGATTCAGGATCGCCGCCATGACGAACCTGTTAACCGGTAATGTCCTCAACGATCTGCAACGACAGGATGTGCAGGGTGTCTTGCGGCGGAAGTGCGCTGTGTACGCAGGCGGCTGCCGCAGGCGGGGGCGCATGGCGGAGGCCGGGCACTACGAACAGCTGACCCAGGCATTCAGCAACGAATGACGAGTGTGAAAAAGCAAAGGGTTGGCGGTGGGGAGCCTTTCGGATGGACGAAGGATGGTCAACAAGGTGCCCGCGGGGATCACCAGTGAGGCAGGGCGTCCTTTTCTTTAAACTCGTTGCTCGTTACTCGGCACTTCCCTTCACCCCTGCGTGACCCGCAGCACCTCCTCCAGCGTCGTCAGCCCCTCAAGCACTTTTTCGATCCCATCCTCGCGCAGTGAGATCATTTTCTCCTGAATCGCCAGGGCCTTGATCCGGTTGGAGTCGTAGGTCTGGATGATGAGCGTCTTCAGCTCTTCGCTCATCACCATGATCTCGAAGATGCCCAGCCGTCCGCGATAGCCCGTCTGGAAGCATTTTTCGCATCCCACCGCCTTGAAGACGGGCTTGCCGGCAAACCGTTCCGGCCGCAGGCCGATGCTCTGCAGGTAAACCGTTTTCGGGCTGTAGGGCTGCTTGCACTCGGTGCACAGCACGCGCACCAGGCGCTGCGCGAATACGGCCAGCACCGAGGAGGAGATCAGGAACGGCTCGACCCCGATGTCCACCAGGCGCGTGATGGCGCTGGGCGAGTCGTTGGTGTGCAGGGTCGAGAACACGAGGTGGCCGGTCAGGGCCGACTGCACGGCGATGTCGGCGGTCTCCTTGTCCCGGATCTCGCCGATGAGGATGACGTCGGGGTCCTGGCGTACGATGGACCTCAGCCCCCGGGCGAAGGTCAGGTCGATTTTCGGGTTGACCTGGATCTGGCTGATCCCCTTCATCTGGTATTCGACCGGGTCCTCGATCGTGATGATGTTGATGTCGGGCTTGTTGATGGACTGCAGGATCGCGTAGAGGGTCGTGGTTTTCCCGCTGCCGGTGGGCCCGGTGACCAGGATGATTCCGTTCGGGGAAACCACCAGTTTCTGCAGCAGCTGCATGCGCTGCGGGGACAGGCCGAGGTCCGAGAGCTCCAGCAGGGAGCCGGACTTGTTCAGCAGCCGCAGCACCAGCCGTTCGCCGAAGGCGGTCGGGATGGTCGAGACGCGCACGTCGATGTCCTGGTCCCCCACGCGCACGTCGAAGCGACCGTCCTGCGGCAGGCGCTTTTCGGCGATGTTCATCTTGGCCATGACCTTGACCCGGGAAATCAGTGCGGGCTGGATCCACTTGGGCGGGCTGAGCAGGTCGTAGAGGATGCCGTCCACCCGGTAGCGCACGGTGAAGCTGTTCTGGTAGGGCTCGAAGTGAATGTCGCTCGCGCGGGCCTTGATGGACTGGGAGATGATGTGGTTGACGAGCTTGATGATCGGCGCGTCGCTGGTGTCGTCCAGAAGGTCGGCGGTCTCGTCGATCTCGCTGAGGATGGCGCTTCCGTCCCCCTCCATGTCCTGGACCAGCTGTTGGGCGGAGTCCCGGCCCAGGTCGTATTGCAGGTTGATGGCCGACAGGATCGTGTCCCGCGCCGACAGCACCAGCTGGTAGTCGGGAACGTTCAACATCCGCACCAGATCGTCCAGGGCCTGGAACTCGATGGGGTCGCGCACCGCGATCACGCAGCCGGCTTCGCAGACCGGCCGGCTCGGGTCGGTCGGGTTCTTCGCGTTGAGGCCGCAGTCCACGGCGGTCGGCGGCTTGCGGCAGTTGATCGGCACCAGGCAGTGTTTTTTCAGGAACTGGATGGGGATCTTGGAAACCAGGGCGGCGTCGATGTCGTTCAACGGGAGCTTGGGCCAGTAGGGGATGTCGAACTGGGCGCCCATCGCCTCCAGCAGCTGGTCCTCGGTGATCGCCTTCTGCTGGACCAGGATCTCGCCGATCTGACCGCCTTTTTCGGCCCGGACCCGATCGGCCGCGGCCAGCATGTCCGGCGTCACGGCGCCGCGCGCGGCGAGTATGTCGGACAGCGGAGTCATGGTTCGGGTTGCTTGTCGTTGTAAAGCTTGATTTCGCCGCCCTTGAACTTGTCAGGGATCGAGCCCGGCGGTTTTTTCTTGTCGGACACCAGCTTGTCGGCCTCCTCGGGGCTCTTGATCACCCGGGGGGTGATAAAGATATAGAGGTTGGTCTTCTGGGTTCCATCGCTCTGGGTCTTGAACAGCCACCCCAGCAGGGGGATGTCGCCCAGGCCCGGCACTTTGGTTTCATTCGAGTTGCGATTGTCGTCGATCAATCCGCCGATGACGACGGTGTGGTTGTCCTGCACCAGGACGGTGGTGTCGATGGTCCGTTTGTTGGTGACCGGCCGGGTGGATTGGAGGCCGGTGGTCGCGGTGGCGACCCGGTCGAGGCTCGTTACCTCGAGCGACAGCTTCAAACGCACGTTGCGGCCCTCGCTGACGTGGGGGGTGATTTTCAGGATCTTGCCGACGTCCCGATACTCGAACGAATCGAAGGTGCCGCCGGAAACGGAAGTGGTGGACTGGGTCTGGAAGGGGCGGTTCTCGCCCACGGTGATGCGGGCCTCTTGGTTGTCCGTGGTCAGGATCTGCGGGGTGGACAGGATGCGGAAGTCGTCGTCCGTCTTGACGGCGTTGACGATGGCGCTGATGTTCGACAGCGTGATCCCGCCGAAGGTGAACGGTTCGGTCAGCACGCCGACGGCCAGGCCTGGCCCCAGGGCGTTGGCGGGGTTCAACGCGCCTGCCGCCGTGCCGAACTTGCCGCCGTAGAGGACGTTGGAGTTGTCCACGTTGGTGCGGTCGAAGAGCTGCCACTGCACCCCGAGCTCCAGGCTCTTCGTTGCATTGACCTCCATGATGAGCGACTCGATGTAGACCATGGAACGGGGGATGTCGAGTTTCTTGATGACGTCTTCCACCACGTCGTAGTCTTCCTTGTCGGCCATGATGATGAGGCTGTTGGTGGCCTTGTCGGCGTTGATCTGGACCTTGCCCATGACCACTGCCGTCGGCCCTCTCGCCGCGCCCGCCGCCGCACCCCCGCCCGCCCCGCCGGCGGCACCGGAACCGGCCCCCGACTGCTGGGAGGGGATCTCCTGCAGCACCTTGGCCAGGTCCTCGGCGTTGGCGTGTTCGCAGTAGTACACGTTGATCTTGCCCCTGCCGCGCGGGGTCTCCTTGTCGATCATGGCGATCAGCTGTTTGACCCGCAGCGTGTCCACCTCGCTCGCCAGCACGACGACGGTGCTGGTGCGCTCGTCGGCCACGATGACCGGCTGCTTGTCGATGGTCCCGGCGGCCTGCTGGGGCCTGGGAGCGGTCGTCTTGAACACGTTGGTCAACAGGGTGGTGAGCTTGGCGGCATCGGCGTGCTGCAGCGGGATGACCGAGATCTGCTGGCCGGCCCCGGGCTTGTCGATCTGCTTGAGGATCTTGATCAGCCGCTGAATGTTGGACTGCACGTCGGTGATGATGACGGTGTTCGCCGGGGCGTAGCCCAGGATGACGCTGTTCTTGGAAACCAGCGGGGTGAACAGGCGCTTGACCTCCTCCGGGTCCGCGTACTTGAGCGGGATCAGCTGGGTGACCACCCGGTCCTCGGGGCTGGCCTTCTCCTGTTCAAGCAGGGTCTGGATGTTGCGCGTGCGGGCTTCCGGCGCCGGCAGGATCTTCACGATCTCGCCGGCCTTGACCGTGGTGAAGCCGTTGACCTCCAGGACGGACTCGAATACGCGGTAGGCCTCGTCCAGCGAGATGCGTGCGGGCGATATGATGGTGACCTTGCCCTTGACGTTCTGGTCGACGACGAAGTTGGTTCCCGTCAGCTCGCTCATGAACTTGATGAACAGGTTGATGTCGACGTTGTTGAAGTCGATCGAGACGAACTGCTCGGCCGGCGGTTTGCCCGGCGCAGAGGGCCCGGCCGGCTGGGCCGCCGCCGGCGATGCGCCCAGCAGCGCCCAAAAGAGGACGATCGCGACGGCTGCCGCCAGCCGGTGATGGTGGAATCGCATGTTCATAAGAACTCCCCGCGCGGGATTGCCGCGTTCATTCGACCTTGTATTCAAGGGTTTCTTCCTGCCCCCGGCGTTTGACCTTGACCTGGACGGGGCCTTCGGTCGAGAGGGTGCCGAAGACCTTCATGGCGTCATCCACCGAGGCGATGGTCTGGCCGTTGACGCCGGTGATGACGTCGCCGTTTCGAAGCCGCAGCTTGCGGAAGATGGCGTTCGGTTTGATGCCGGTGATCGAGATCCCGGCGGGCTTGCCGTCCTCGACGTGCGGGCGGAAGGTGGCCTGGTTCAGCAGATCGCCGAGATTTTCCATGGCCTGCTCGGCCTGCTCCTGGCTGATTGCGACCTGCTGGACGGGCTCGGCCGGAGGCGGCCGGACGGCCGCCCCCGCATCGGCCCGGGCGGAACCCGGCGCGCCGCTCTTAGTGACGCCGGGCTCCTCCTGGGCCAGGACCTCGTCCCGGCCGCTCACGGTCAGCACCACCTTCTCCCGCAGCACCATCTTGACAGTGGCATTCTGGATCGCGTCCCCGGGGCGGTAGAGCAGCTGCTCACGGGTTTTCTGGTCCTCGATGACGGCGTAGGCCTGGCCGTCGCTTCCGGTGCTGGTGCCCCACAGCTTCAGCTTCATCTCGGTCTGCTTCAGCTTGTCTACGTCCAGGCCGGGCGACCCTTCCTTGCCTGCCCCGGCCAGGGCCTGCCGCCCCGAGTTGAAAAGGTTGCGTTCGACGATTACCTGGTAGTCCGCCATGCTGGAGGGGGCGTCGCCCCCGGCTGCGGCTTCCGCGGCGGCCGAAGACATGGGTGGGATGCCGCTGTCCAGCCGTGCCGTCAGAACGGCGTAGAAGATCGAGACGCCGAAATAGACGGCCACCGTCAGCAGCAGGAGGTTGGCGATGGTAAAATAACGATTGACCATAATAGAATTATGCCGGATTTATCCCTCCGGCTCAACCTCTCTTCTCAGTTGAGCGAAAACCCCGGGGCGTCCAGCGGGCCGGTCACCCTGAAGGGAATCGCTGTACGGCGGCGCAGCAGATTCGCGGGGAGGCGGCCTTCCGCCTTGGCCATGAAGGCGGGGTGCGGCGTCAGCCGGCCGCTCAGGCTCAAGGTGCCGGCGCCTGGGGTTTGCCCCAGAACGATGGTGCCGGAGATCTCCGCATCCAGTTCATTTCCCTTCAACCGCCCGTTGCGCAGCAGAAGGGTCCGGTTCTGGAACGCGATGTCGGCATCCGCTGTCCTGAAGGTGAAGTTTTTTTGGTCGAACAGCGGCGACGCCAGCTCCAGCTGAGCATCCGTGACGGTCAGCTTTCCCGCCAGGGCGCCCGCGGGGCTCACGGTGAGGGTGCCGTCCAAACGCCCGGAGAGCCGGCTGCCGTAAAGTTCCTGCAACCCGGGGACCTGCTGCAGGAGAACGCCGCCGATGCGCGCATTGAGGCTCGTCCTTGGTTGGAGAGCCGAGGAATCGATTTCCGCTCGACCGCTGACGTCCCCGGACCCGGCGGAGCCGTCGAATTCGTAAATGGTTTTGGGCTGCAGCATGGACATCAGCTCCGGCTGCACGCGCAACCGATCGAGCACGGCCAGAGGCTTTTCAGCATAAGAAACCCGGACCCCCCGCAGGGACATGCCCGCGGGCAGAGACGGCCGCACGTCGGCGACCGCAACGCTCAGGCCGGGCAGGCTAGCGCTCAGCCGGTAGGCCACATGCGCACGCAGCGCCTCCGATGGAAAGCAGACGTATAGAAACACCAGCGCCGCGGCGACGATGTAAACCGCCACCAACGCGCGACGAGTGTTCGGAGTCAACGGCATATCCTCACAGCTCCAGGGTGTCCACCTGCAGGATGGCGTCGAGCAGGCCTTCTTTCTGGTCCCGGCGGGTGATGGAGATCTTGCTCACCACGGCTGCGTTCCGCGAGGTTTCCACCCCGTAGAGGAACGTCGCGAGCTGCTCCAGCGTCACCGCCTCCAGTTTCATTTCCACCCGCGACAATTTCAAGGCGCTGTTCTTCTGCTCGATCTTCGAAGGCCGCATGTAATTCACCCGTTCCTTGATCCGGGACTGGCCGGCCAGCTGATCCAGGAAGGAAAACAGGGTGAACCCCTTGTCCCGCCGGGTGAAGCGCGCCTCGGACTGCTTGGTGCGGGATTTCAGGCTGTCGTATTCGGCCTTCATGCGGTGCATCTCCGCCAGCATGAGCGTCTTGGATTTGACGGCCTGCTGCACCTGGGCCCTGTGACTGAACACGGGCGCAATCGCGAACTGAATCAGCAGAAACAGAACCAGGGCGCAACCGCCGCCGGCCACGATGATTTTTTCCCGCCGGCTGAGCTTGCTGAGATTCACGCGCTTGATGATCGAATCAAACTGCATCCGCGGTCTCACAGGTCCACCTTCAGCTGAAAGTTCACTTCCTTGCCGGAGCGGTCCGTGTTCGCCGAGCTGATGGTCACCTTCTTGAAGGCGGGGATGCGCTCCAGCTGCCCCTTGATCTCATCCACGGCATTGAACGCCGCCGTGGTGCCCGAAATCAGGATGGCATCCGGGCCGATCACCATGCGGTCGAAGACGACCGAGATGTCCTCGGAAATGCCGTCGCTGATGCTTTTGAGAAGATCGACGCTGCGGGCGGAGGGCAGGGACTCTCCCGGCTGGAGGCTGCCCTTCTTGAGTTCCTGCAGGTTGATCTTCATCTGCTGATAGGGGTCGGCGACCTTTTTTACGTCCGGAAACGCGTCCCTGAAAACGGCCGCGATCTGCTGGTCAAGCCCCTCCAGCCGGTTTTTTTGGAAGAGCGATTCGACCAGGAGGCTGACAAACATCAGCACGAGCACCGCTGCGGCCAGGGCGCCGGTCTTGACCAGGTTTTCCCGGTAGCGTGACAGGATTTTCCTGCCCGGGAACTGGCTGCGATGAAAGCTCAGGCTTTCAAGACCTTCGATTTCCGCCAGTGCCAGTGCCAGCGCCCCGTCCATGAGCGCGGGGTCCCACGCCGATGCGTTTCCTCCGCCGGCCACGCGGCGCTCTTGCCTCACATCCGATGTTCGCAGCGCGACGGGAAGGGCGGCGGCGAACCGCTCCAGGTCCATCCCCGTCTGCCCGCCGCCGGACAGGACCGCTTCCGTCGGGCTGCCGGCCTCGCCGCCGAGGTCGGCCAGCGCGGCGAGCGTGGTGCGAATGTGGTGGTGCAGGGCGCGCTCGCGGGCGGCCGGCGCCGCCGGCAGCGGAAAGGAGCGGATCAGCCGGACATCGGGCCCATCGACGATCTGCAGGGAACCGAAGGTGTCGCCGACATCCAGGCACAGGGCGGTACCGGTTGCTTCGGGGCTGCGGCCGATCCACAGCGCGACGGAAAGCCCGCTCAGGGTCAGCCGCTGCGGGTCGATGCGCACGGCGGAGAGCGCCTCCAGAACGGATGCGAGCCGGTTTTTGTCTACGGTCGCCGCCAGGACCTCCGTCTGGCCCGGGGTCCTGCCCGGCCCGAGGACGCTGAAATCGATGGCCATTTCCTCTATCGAAAAGGGCAGGGAGGGCTCAATCTCAAACGGCAGAACCATCCGGATTTTCTTTGGGTTGGGAAACGGGACCTGCGCGTTGCGGCAGGAAAAGAGCACGGCCGGGATGGACACGGCGCAGTCGGCGTCCTTCAGGTCCATGCTTGCGGTGATCGCCTGCAGCGCCTCCCGCAGGCCCCCGCCGTCCTCGCTCTCCGGGGGGATCGGCGCGGACATGAAGGCGGCGATGCGGCTCTCCCGCAGGCTGCTTTTGACCAGCACCGCGCGGACGCTGGCGTTTTGTATGTCCAGTCCGAGAACTTTTCGGCTCATGTCAATTCACCTGCCAGCTCAGGATGCGGCACGTCCATTTCCCCGTCTGGGGGGCTTTCATCCGCTGCAGCACGGCCGTGACCGTGGTTGCGGTATCGTGCAGGCCGGCCGTGGATTCCACGCGGAACAGGTCGCTCGACATGGTGATCAGCTTGGGGTCGAGCTTGAGCCCCGCCAGCCCCGGGATCTGGTTCAACCAGGCGGGATTGCGCAGGTCCACCTTTTGTTTGCCGGAAGCGATGTTCTGCCGAAGTTCGTCGATAACTTCCACCAGGTCCTTGTTTTCGGCCGGCAGCAGCGCGAAGAGCACGGGAATGCCGGCCGTGGTGATGTTGATGCGGCCGGGGAAGCTGACCCCCGTGCCTTGAGGCTCCATGCCGAACACCGTCAGATAGCGCGAAATCCCGGGGATTTCCGTCGTCCCGTAATAGAGCTCCGAGGTGATGCCCTTGACCAGCAGCAGCTCGTCCACGCCGGTCAAGGGGCCGTTGCGGGCCGGGTACGGCGGCCGCAGGCCTTCGTAGTAGCTGGTTTCGGCGCCGCTCAGCCCGGTGATGGCGTCGTCGTCCCCGCTGTCCAGCCAGTCTTTCAGCGAGTTGATGATGGCCGTCGGCTCGCTGTCGTTCTTGAACTCGAGCTTGAGCTCCTTGCGATCGGCGTAATACTGCAGGAACCGGTCCCACAGGGTCCGCTGGGACTCGTTGAACTGGCGGCTGTCCGGGTGATTGACCAGGGCGTTGACCTGTATCTTGCCCAGCTCATCGGTGATGACCAGCGACAGACGGCCGTCCTCGAAAGGGAACTCCCTCAGCACTTCGTCGATCTGCACCGGGTCGGCCCAGTCGTCCATCGGCGTGTCATTGTCGTTGTCGACCTTGTCCTTGGCGAGGATCGCCATGGCCACATGCACGCCGGCGGCGGCCATCTCGGTCATGCTCAGATCATTGCGCGCTGCGGCGCTGGAGACCACCGCGTACCGCGCCCGGCGGTTGTATTCGAGGGCGGCCGCCACCAGCACGGTAGTCACCCCGAGGGTGATCAGCAAGGCCACTCCGCGACGATTCCGCAGGCACTGGACGAAACCCGGCATGGGTCACCCCGACTTCCGGCGCACCAGCGGGAGCGCCACCGTGGTCTGAAAGCCGTAGCTTTCGTTACCGTCGCCGATTTCAAGCCGCACGGCCACCATGACCGGGGTCGCGGTGCCGGACTGCGAAGATTCCGAATCCCATGCGTCGAACGCCTTGCCATCCGAGTCAACGTATTCAAATGCCAAGGATTTGACGTTTTCACAGAGCACGGGGTCTACGCTGCGCTCCTCGAAGCGCGGATAGGGATAGAGGTTGTCGGCGCGCTTCAACCGCAGACCTCCGCCGGGGGCGGCCTGCACGTAATAGATGATTTCGGCGATCCCGTCCTCCCGCGACCCTTCGAGCGCCACGTGCGCCCGGCTGGTAAACCTTAGTTTTGCAAGCGCCGTGCCACCCCTGTTCTCGACGGAGCCCTGGAGCCGGTAGGGGTCCGGGGGGCTGTCGACTTGCGGCGCTTTGTACAGCGGCCGTTCCAGGATGAACGTGTTTTCCAGGTCGAGGGTGATGCGGGTGAGACAGGTCCGGCCCATGTCGAACAGGGACGCCGAGGTTTCCAGGGTCTCGGCATTCGAAAAAACCATGTTGAACGACGACAGGACCGTCGTCACAAGAAGGCCTAAAATAAGCACGGCCACCAGGATTTCCAACAGGGTGAATCCATGGGCCTGCGGCCGATGGGTTTGAGTAACGAGCAACGAGCAACGAGCAACGAGTCCGGTGTTTTCACTGCCAATGGGTGAACACCGGACATTCAGAGGCAATGCGCCGTGTGTGGATGAAGGGCGCATGACCTCATATTCACTCTTTACTCGTTGCTCGTTACTCGTTACTTCCATGCTTTTCACTCTCTCATAAACCGGTACGTCCTGAACCCGTACGAGTATTCGCCGTTGTTGAGCGTCACCAGCACATCGATGCGCTTCATGTCCCGCGAGATGTCCACCCCCAGGGCGGCCGACGGCGCGTCCTCGACCGTGATTTTCCACTGGTAGCCCGGGTACTCGCGGCCGAAATCGCCCTGGCTGGTGGCGAACCGGCGCTCGGTGGATTCCTCAAAACGGGTGAGCGCGCTGCGTGCCAGAAGCGGCGCCTGCGTGGTGAAGCGGCTCTCGATGCTCATGGCGACGGTCTGGGATTGCAGGCGGTACACGCTCATCAGCACGATGGTCATGATGCCGAGCGCCACCATCACCTCGAGCAGGGTAAAGCCGGCTCGAAGCTCACGATCAGCAGGCTTGGCAGGAAATGGAGCGTCTATCATTCCCGGGCATCACTTGGCAATTCTACGCGCAACGGGTTGACCGGCCAACGGGAGGACCGGTTGACCTCAAAGCCGCACATCATCGAAACCGACCATGCGGTCGAACATCTTCACCTGGGAGAGGAAGGGCTCGAGCAGAAACGAGGTGAAGGTGTCGCCGTGCTGCAAATGGATCAGGACGCGGTCGCTGTGCCCGTCCCGCGAAAACCGGATCTCGATCCGGCCTGCGTTCACGCGGCCCTGGCGGGGGAAGTCGACGCCGACCACGCGGCCGCCGCCCGGCAGCCGCTGGGCGCGGCGGACGGCGCGATCCGTCTCCTCCGGGGTCATGGCCTCCGCCGTTTCCCAGAGCCGGTTTGTTTCCAGGTCGATGTGCAGGACCTGCTGCCGGCGCGTGCGCAGCGCTTCCTCGCGCAGGGACTGGAGCTTGCCGATCAGCCAGCGCGAGCTCCGCTTGGCGTCGTCGACGAAAAACGACCCTTCGAACCGCGGGACGGCGAAGAAAAAGACGATGCCGATCAGGGCCATGACGACGATCAGCTCCAGCAGGGTGTAGCCGGCCCGGCGCTGCGTCATCAGTCGATGTCCCAGTTGGTGATGTCCTTGTTTTCGTTCTCGCCGCCCGGCACGCCGTCGGCGCCGTAGGATATGATGTCGAAATCCCCCTTGAGGCCGGGCGACAGGTAGATGTAGTCGTTGCCCCACGGGTCCTTGGGCACCTTGCCTTTTTCGAGGTAGCCGCCCTGCCGCCACTTTTTGGGTATCACCCCGGACTCCGGCCGCTGCACCAGGGCGAGCAGGCCCTGCTCGGTGCCGGGGTAGATGCCGCTGTCCAGCTTGTAGAGCTTGAGCGAGGTTTCCAGGGCGGCGATGTCCATCTTGGCCCGCACCTGCTTGGCCTCCTCCGGCCGGCCCATCAGCTTGGGGGCGACGTACATCGCCAATATCCCCAGGATGATGATGACGACCATGATTTCTATCAGAGTAAACCCCCGGTGGTTGGCGACTTCGCAGAAGCCCTGACTTCGGCGTTGCGCTTCGCCCCGCAGTCGCTGCGGCGTACTAAAAGTACGCCTCGCTCCGCGCGGCTCGCGCGCCTTGAATTCGGGGCTTTTGACGAAGCCGCAGAGGGCTGCCTTTTCGTTCAGTTTAGAAATTAGTGCAGACATCGTATTGGGTCGGCCTTTCTTCTTATTGCCTTGGGTCCTTGAACCACTTTATTTTATCGAATCAACTGATTCATTTCAAAGATGGGCAGACAGATCGACAGCACGATGAACCCCACCGCGCAGCCCATCACCAGGATCATCACCGGCTCCAGATAGGAGGTCAGCCGCAGGATCGTGGTTTCCACCTCATTTTCAAAGACATCGGCGATCTTGTAAAGCATTTTTTCCAGTTCGCCGGACTGCTCCCCGACCTGGATCATCTGGATGGACAGCGTGGGGAACACGCGACCCTCGGAGAGGGCGAGCCAGAGGCTCTTGCCTTTGCTGACCTCCTCACCCGCCCGGGACACGGTGTCGGCGATCAAGACGTTGCCCACGATGTTGCGGACGATGTCGAGGGCGACCAGCAGGGTGACCCCGTTTTCCAGCAGGGAACCCAGGGTGCGGCTGAACCGGGCGACCGCCAGCTTGCGGGCCAGGGTGCCGAAACCGGGCAGCTTGAGAAGGGTGGTGTCCCACCAGCGCCGGCCGTTTTGAGTCCTGTGGAACTGCCGGACGCCCAAAACCGCCGCTGCCAGCAGTATCAGGACCATCCACCAGTAGTGCTTGAAAAAGTCGCTCAGCGCGATCAGCACGCGCGTGGGGGTCGGCAGCACCTGCTTCATGTCGGTGAAGATCGAGGTGATGGTGGGGACGATGTAGGCCAACAGGATGAACAGCACGACGACCCCGAAGAACAGCATGAACACCGGGTAGGCGAGCGAGGCCTGGATCCGGTTGGAGAGGGCCTGCTGTTTTTCTGTGATTTCCGCCAGGCGCTCGAGCACGATCTCCAGCGTGCCGGAGCTCTCGCCGGCCCGCACCATGTTGACGTAAATCGGCGGGAAAACCCCGGGGAACTGGGAAAGGGCATGCGCGAAGCTGTTGCCCTCGACCACGAGGTCCTTCACCCGCGCCAGGGTGCGCTTCAGGGCGTAGGAAGGGGTCTGCGGCAGCAGCGCGTCCAGGGCCGACACCAACGGGAACCCGGCGCCGATCAGGGTCGCCAGTTGACGCGTGGTAATGGCCACGTGGGCAGGCTTGACGCGCGAGAACCAGTCGCCGAAGCTGAAGCGGTGGCGAGCGTCATTTTTCGCTCGAGTTTCCTGCGCCTCGCGGATGGCCACCGGGAATTTTCCCGAGGAGCGCAGTTTCTGCCGGGCGGCCTGGATCCCGTCGGCGTCGATGATGCCGGAGGTGTTCTTGCCTTTGGCATCAAGCGCTGTGTATTCGAAAACGGGCATAAAAAACCTGCGTGGTTTGTAAAATATTTTAATGATAACAATTTGCTAAATTAATGGCAAGCTGCAGTGACCTTCAGGGGGGCACGCGACCGAAGAATTGGATTTGCAATTCTGACATGAGTGCCGTTCCCCGTAACCACGGAATCCCGGCTGCGCGGCCCGGGTGAAAGCGCGGCACGCCGCACCACGCGGAAGTTGGGCTTATTACGAAGCCGCCCTCCAGGCCGGGACGGCCTTTCCGTGGTCATCCCGCCGATACGGCAGCCACACCAGGCCGAAAAACTCCTGGGTGATGCCGGCCGGGGTCGGGGCTACGACGACTTCCTGCAGTTTTTCAGCGACCGGGTCGAAGGCGGTCTCCAGCTTGTCGATGTCCGCCTGCAGGGACTGATCCAGTTCCGCTATCTTGGCTTTGACCGCCTCGGCGCTTTCCTGGGCGCGGGCGGTGTCCATGCTCTCCTTGCGAAGGCGGCCGGCGGATTTCGCCGCCGTTCCCAACCGGCCGGCCGAGGTGGAACTCACCGCCTTGCGCCCCAGGAAGGCACCGAGGATGGCTGTCCCGAAAGAAATTGCCGTTTCCACCTTCTTTGCGGAAAGCTGTTCCTGCTCGCGCATGACCGCCTGCTCCGAGCGCATCAACCGGTCCTTCAAGGCGTTGAACTTGTCGGCATAGCGGCGGCGCAGCTTTTCCACCTCCAGGTCCCTCTGTTCCCGGGCGGTTTGGGCCAGTCGGGCCATGAAATCCGAGTTGGATTCCTCGGGGCGCGCGGTCAGCCCGAAGCGTTCGGAGCGGCGCAGCCGTAGCGCGCAGCTCTGGCGCACCCAGCGGGTCATGTCTTTGCGCCAGGCGTCGCAGGCCTTGGGCTTTTTACCCTCGGCCGGCAGTTCGGCGAAAAGGGCCCCGGCCGACGGCTTTGCGGCGAGCTCGGTGGGGTCCAGCGCGATCGCGATGGCCTGGTCCCAGTCCAGGGCGACCGGCCCCTCGGACAAGGGCGCGGCAAAGGCCAGCCGCCGCGACAGGTCGACCTGCTGCTTGGCGCTGGTGTAGTGGATGTCCAGACTGGCAGCCACTGCGGGGAAATATTCAATTCCCGGCGCGTCCTCGGCCGGCGGAAGGTAATAGGCGGTGACCCCCGGCGGCAGCAGCGGCGGCTGGGATTCCCGGACGACACCCGAGGAAGGCGCCGCCGGCACCTGCTCCCGCGAGGACGCCTCGGAGGCCGGCACGGCCTGTTTGACGGCCGCATCAGCGGCCGTCAAGGCCTTGATGTTCTCCCGCGTCATGGGGCCGCGCAGGTAGGACAGCGTCCAGCGCGTCTGAAAAAGGGCGGGCTCGTTTTCGTGAACGTTGTTGAGCAGAAAGACGCGTTTGCCGAGCCCGGCCAACGTCTTTTCCATCCGGCCGCGGTCGAAGTGCTTGCCCGCCGAGGCCCCTTCCAGCCCGGCCATCACCCGTTCCTTGTCGCCCTCGGTCTGAAGCCGGCCGATGAACCAGGTGCCGGTGTTGGCGAGCCCCTTGTAGTCTAAATCCACCGGGTTTTGGGTGGACAGCACCACGCCGAGCCCGAAGGCCCGCGCCTGCTTGAGCAGGGTCAGCAGGGGCTGCTTCGACGGCGGGTTGCTGACCGGCGGGAAATAACCGAAGATCTCGTCCATGTAGAGGACGGCCCGCAGGCTGGAGGTGCCGGGCTGGGTCCGCACCCAGGCGAGGATCTCGTTCAGCAGCTTGGCGACGAAGAACATGCGCTCGGCGTCGCCGAGGTGGCTGATGGTGAAGATGGAGGCGCGCGGCTTGCCGTCGGCCGTGAAGAGGAGCCGGCCGATGTCGAGGGGCTCGCCCTCCAGCCAGGCCTCGAATCCCGGCGCGGCCAGGAGGTTGTTGAAGCGCATGGCCAGCTGAAACCGCTCCTTGGCGGGATAGAACGAGTCGAGGTCCATGACCCCCACGCGTGCAAACGGCGGCTCCTGGACGGCGCGCACCAGGCCGGACAGGTCAAGGCCCTTGTTCTGAGACCAGGCGGCGCTGAAGATGTTGGAGAGCAGGATGTGCTCGCGGCTGGTGATGGGGTCGGCATCGATGCCCGCCAGGGCCAGCAGCGAGGTCGTCGTCGTCAGGATGCGTTCACGCAGAAGGTCCCGGTCTTCCGCGATGGCGGCGGGGGGCGGCGCAAAGCTCCCCAGGGCATTCACCGGCAGGCCGGCGCGGCTGCCGGGCGTGTACACGGCAAACTCCGCGGCAGCGCGCAGCCGTTCGATGCGCTCCGGGCCCTGGCCCCAATCGGCAAGCCCCTTGCGCCACAGGTCGGCCTGTTTGCCGGCAAACTGCTGCCGGCTGAGACCGGCGGCAGCGGCGTCCTGGTCGTCGACCCAGGGCAGGAACTCCGCCGGAGTGAGGCCCGGGAAGGTGAGCAGCAGATTGGGAAGGTCGCCCTTGGGGTCGATGGCGATCACCGGGATGTTGTCGATCAGGGCCTCTTCCAGGAGGCCGAGGGCGAGACCGGTTTTGCCGCTGCCGGTCATGCCGATGATGACGGCGTGGGTGGTGAGATCCTTGGAATCGTAGAGGATCAGTTCCTCCCGGAGTTTCCCGGACTCCATGTCGAACGCCTTGCCCAGGTAAAACACGCCCAGCTTTTCGTATGCCGTCATGGATAGCCCTCCCCTGGAAATAGGTTATGTGAGTGATACTGATTATGAATTTGGAAGTCAATGATTCCGGCGGAGCGGAGTCTCTTGGAAGCGACGGGAGGATCCATCGCGGCGGGCGGCGGGCTTGCGTTTCATCCGGGCCTGTCGGAAAGCGGGCAGGCCTGTCCGGTCAACGGGCAGCCGTCGTCTGAGTCGAGCATCCGGAAAAGCATCCTCGTTGCAGACGGCCAGGCTTCCGCCTCAGAGGAAAATGAGTCTCGCCAAGGCGGTGAGAACGATGATGGCGCCCAGTATGTCTATCATGTCCATTAGCCAGTCTTTAGCAAAAACCGTGCAGGGTTTAAGCGTGATTTATTTCGCTGTGAAATCAATGGGTAAATTAGGCATCGGCTACGAGCTTCAAGGATTTAAGAAAAAAATGTAACAATATTTGGGTAGCCCGTTTCGCTGCCGGGCCGCCCCGGGTGCGGCGGCGGTTGGCTCGGTTTGAATTTCTTCCCGGTTCTGCTATGATGCCCGAAACTTCAACCCAGCGTGCGAGGCGACGATGTTCGAAACCAAGGAAATCCTGGATGTGGGGATCCGTTTGGAGAAAAACGGCGAGGCCACCTACCGCAAGGCGCTTCTATCGTCAACCGATGAGGAGCTGAAGGCCATGCTCGCCTGGATGGCGGATGAAGAGGCCAGGCACGGCAGCTGGTTTGCCGGGCTCAAGGCCGCCCTGGACACGGGCGGCAAGAACCCTTTCCTGGAGGAAATGAGCAAACAGCTCTTTGATGATTTGGTAGGCGGCCAGAGCTTCTCGCTCAGGGAAGTGGACTTCTCGAAGGTGGCCGGTCCGGAAGAGCTGGTTTCCATTTTCATCGAGTTCGAAAAGGACACCGTCCTATTTTATGAGATGATCGCGCCGTTCATCGAAAGCGGCGACACCCGCACCCAGCTCGAGGCCATCATCGCGGAGGAGAACCGTCACATCGCGCGGCTGAAGCAGTTCATGGAAAAAGGCGAGGAGGTGTTGGTTTCCGCCCGGTGAGCGCACTCGGCGCACGCATCCCCGCTGCGGAATCGTTCAGGCGGGGGTCGGACCCGTATGGCCGACGGCCGCTTTCGGTGGGGGCGTGCGCCGGCTGACGTCCTTCATTACGGCTTCGATTCTCTCCTGCGCCT
>Ga0209450_10000248_pt1 | contig 29405 bp, 26 predicted proteins | sample FrelakmetLWP11LW_FD_187149 | JGI IMG/M metagenome (GOLD analysis project Ga0209450, IMG submission 187149) | Freshwater lake sediment microbial communities from the University of Notre Dame, USA, for methane emissions studies - LWP11 LW (SPAdes)... | ecosystem: Environmental > Aquatic >...
GGAACCGCCGTGCTGATTTGGCAGAAGGCAATCAGGTGCGGGCTTAGCCGGTTGAGCACGGTCTTGGTGTACACGGCGCTCGCGGCCCAGAGCGAGGTGGACAGGACCATGAGAAGGTCCCCGATCTGAAAACCCTCCGTGACCCCTTCCCTTTCAAGGAACACCAGGCACACCCCTGCGAATCCCAGAGCCAGCCCGATGATCTTGCGAAGGGTGATGCGGTCGTCCCGGATAAAGAAGTGGGCCAGAAAGAGAACGAAAAAAGGCTGGAGGTTGGAGATCAGAACCGCTCTTGACGCATGGGTCCTGCCGATCCCCACGTAAAAGGTGGCGATCTGGAAGAAGAAGAGGAGGAAGATCACCAGGAGGGGGAAGACCTGTTTGCGGTGAACGTGAACGGAGCGTCCCGTCACCCGGGCCCACGTGTAAATCACCAGGGAGGCGATGAGGAACCGGATTCCTGCCGCCGTGAAAGAGCCGATCCCCGAGACGCTGATTTTGATGGCCACCACATTGGCGCCGAAGGCGGCACTTAGAAAAAGGGCGAGACCGATGGACCACACGGTCCACTCTTTCTCCTGTTTTTTTTCCTCCACTCCCATCCTATCCGCCCCAGGCTCAAAGCAAACCCTGTCAGCCCGAAGGACCGACAGGGTTTGCTGTCGTACAGTCACATAGCCTTTTGTTAGAGACCCAGGTCCCCGGCAATACCCTGCATCGCTTTCACGCAGAGCTCACAGAACTCATCGATGCCGATGCCCAGCTTTTCACACTCCATGATGATATCCCTGTCCACACCCGCTGCAAAGGCTTTCTCTTTCATCCTTTTCTTGACGGATTTCGCCTTGACGCTGCTGAGTTTTTTGTCGGGATAAACGAGGGTTGTGGCGATGATCAGGCCCGTGATCGTCTCTCCTGCCGCAAGGGCATGATGAAATTGCTCCGAGCGCGTGACACCGTGAGCTTTTTCGTTGTGCATCTTAATGGCCTGTATGATTTCTCCCTCCACACCCTTTTCCCGAAGGACCCTTTCCGTTTCGTGGGTGTGCCTGGCCAAGTCCGCATTGACCGCTTCCACGTCCAGATCGTGAAGCAGCCCTGCCAGGGACCATTTCTCACGGTCCTCTCCCAGCCGATCCGCGAGCGCTGCCATCACCGCTTCGCTCGCCAGACAGTGCTTGTAGAGGTTCGGATTTTTGATGTGCTCTTGCAGAAGTTGAACCGCCTCTTCCCTCGTTATGCCGTAACCCATTTCAAACTCCAGTTCCCTTTTCTCTCTCTTCCTTTTTTTTACTCTTCGCTCTCTGCTCTAAGCTCTCTGCTTCTTATCCATAAAAATAGACTCCGTAGACCGTTTTCTCTCCAAGCAGGGTGTCAATTTTGTTCTGAATCTCCGCTCTTCCTTTGCTCGCCTCCCAGGTTTTCCACGCTTCCACCGACTGCCAGGTGCTGATGACGATGTAGTCTTGAGGATCATTCACATTGCGCATCGTTTCTCCTGAAATGTATCCGGGCTGTGTCGTTGCCTTTGACCGGAGCTCGACAAGAAGAGGAAGCAGTTTTGCTTCTTTCTCCTTCGGCACCCTTCTCCTGATGATGATTTTTATTGCCATCTTCAGACCTCCTTTCCCTTGAGGTTACTTCTGACGCTCCCCCGAAAGCTTGTTTCCCAGCTTTCATGAGCCATCAGATCCTAAGAAATGACGTCTGCAACTACCTGCGGTACAAAGAACTTATCACATCCCTGAGAGTAAAGGAAAAGGAATGTTGAGCGCTCCCTCAACACCCGAAACTTGCCAAGAGCAGTCTCTTTCGGTAATTTGGGAAGATGCCAGGAAAGCCCTTCTTCGCAGGTTGCTCAAAAACGATCAGATACAAGGCGCCCGACAATCTTTATCCGCCTCCGGCGGGCCGAGGACTGAGTCGTACAGTCCAGTACGTCGCAACGACGAGGGGTGAGGGCAACGCCGCCCTTCGACGTTGCTCAGGGCCATGAGCCTGTCGAATGGTAGATGGGCGTTTTTCAGCAACCTGCTGGCTCAACTTAGGAGGAATTTATGGACGACTACGTCAAGGTCAGTGTGCTCGACAACGAGATCGAGGCCCAGCTTCTGGATTCTATCCTCGAGGAAAGGGATATCCCCCACCTCATGGTCTCTTATCACGACACCGCCTATGACGGCCTCTTCCAGACTCAAAAGGGATGGGGACAAGTGAGTGCTCCCACACCGTTCAAACAGGAGATCCTGGAAATCCTCAATGCGGTGAGGAAGGATGCACAGTAGCCGATCCCGTGTCCGTCTGCCCTTATGCTCATTTCCAGTCGCCTACGAGAATAAAGGGAGCCCAGAAGTAGGGGTGCGAAGAGATCATGGCGTTTGACTTTACAAGACCCAGTTGAGCGTGTTGAAGCGCCTGAGCCTTGGGCATCGTCTGGAGGTTGAGATAGAAGGAACGCATCATCGCCACGGTAGCCTCATCCGAGACTTTCCACAAGGAGGCGACCACGCTCGGAGCTCCGGCGTGGATAAAGGCCCTCGACAGCCCCACCAGATCATCCCCCTGGGGAAAACCGCCTTTGGTCCCCCTGGCCAGCCCTGTTTCGCAGGCCGAAAGAGTCACCAGGTTTGCCTTCACCTCCATATCGAAAATCTCGCTCACTGTGAGCTTTCCGTCATCCTGTGGAGAGGGAGTGAATCTCAGATTGGACTCGAGCGGGGCAGACTCGATCATCTCCCCGTGGGTGGAAAAGAGTAGCATGTCGTATCGTGGCCCCTCGCTCTTGAACTTGGTCTCTGTGGCTCCATGACCGAGAAGCACCTCTTTTTTCTTAAAGAGGGCGGACACCTCGCGGGCTTCCAATTCCGCAGCAGGCAGGGGCGAAAGATCGGTTTTGGGATTGGCCACGGCAAAGAGGTCGACGCGATTGCCCCTGTTCTTCTCCCTTGCATACTTGAGCACGCTCCCCGAGGGCAGGTAACTCACAGTATAGGATTCGATGAGATATTTCCCTTCCGGGCTCCGGAGGGCCTGAAAGGGAAGATAGTGGAGCATTCCATGGGGAACCACGACCAGATGTTTTTTCCCCGCAAGGGGCTCCTCCAAAGGCTTTATCAGTATCCCATGAAGCTCGGTCAGGGGCTTTTCATATTCCCTGGACATGAGCGTCTTGACCGACAACCCCTCTTCCGTCTCCTTTCGAAACTCCTTTACCATCTCGACCAGGGGTTTGCGGGGGATATCGAGGGAGAGTCCCAGAAGGTTGTCTCTGGTCACCACAAAGACCCCGTTCCATTCGGAACCGATATAGTAGGCCAGCATGACAGTGTCCGCGTCGAGTAGGGTTTGAACGTCTTTGCTGTTCAAGGGATTCACCCTTAGCAGGGAACCGAGGTCCGGGTTCAATTGCTCGATTCGTTCAAGCAGGGCCTTCTGCTCTGCCTGCAACACGTCGAGATCCCTTCCCACCCTGCTTTCCGATTCTGTGGATTGCTCCTCAGAGCCTTCTTCTCCCTCACTTTCTTCCTGCGGAAACTGGCCGGAGCCCTTCATGAGATCCTGAATCTGCTCGCGTACGGCTCGTTCCCTGGCAAGGAGATCCTTCATTTCCGCGTTCTTGGACCCGAAAGTCTTGTCCCCCAGCATGTCCAGCATGGTTCGGGCCTTGGCCCTTTCAAGGTAGTTGAAAGCCTCCTCATCCCGTTTCATTCTATGCAGGAGACGAATCATCCACTCATATACCTGAAACTTGTTTTCCATGAAAAGGGCCTTCAACTCGAGATCGCCCAGTTCCCCTCTCATCTCCTCGATGATGGTGATGGCGTCCGCATAGTACTTGAAGGCTTTCTGGTTTTCTCTCTCCTTGGCCGCCAGGTGTCCCAGTTGGCTGTAAGCTCTCCACAGGGTCTCGGACCTGCCTATGGATTTTGCGAGTTTGGCGGCCGTCTCGTAGGATTTCTTGGCCTCCTCATCCATTTTCGACCGGCGCTGGGCCTGGCCCAGGAGAAAATGGCTTTGGGCCAGCGGCTGCCAGGCCCGGGCTTTCCTGAGGCATTCCACCGACCTCTGAAAATGCTCGAGAGCTTCAGGAAAGCTTTCTTTCTTCAGGTTGTAGAGCCCCAGCATTTGATGGGAACGGCCGGCGAGGCTCATGGAGCCGAGACGGATTTCGCTGCTCAGGCGAAGCGCTTCTTCGGCGAGTGTGATCGCCTCTTCGCGCTGCCCGAGATTCCACTTCGCCTCTGACAAACTCAGGAGCGCTCCCCCCTGGAAGCCTTTGTACCCTCCGCTCAGAGAGAGATCCAAAGTCTCCTGCGCATAGGCCGCCACCCTGTCGTATCTCCGTAGCCATTTCTCGTTTTCCGCGGAGTGATTCAGTGCGATGAGGCCTTCCCGCCCTTGCTTGCCGGTGTTTTCTCTCAGGTCTTTCAGGATCTTTTCCGCGCGCATATACTCCCCCGTTTGCGTGAAACATCCTGCCAGGGGAAAGAGAAGGGCCTGGTACTTTTTGTCATCGGGATGCGCCTTTATCAGATTGAGGAGGTCCGTCTCGATCTTGTCGGCCTTCCCTTGTTCCCAGACCATAACCGTAGCGGAGATATTCGCTTGCCAGTGACTTCTTTCTTTCAGGAAGGGGGCGATGTTGAAGGATAGCCGTCCCTCCCCAGGGCTTTTGGTCACCGCCACATGCTGGGAAACGTAAAGCCTTGTCAGGCTTCTCCCCACGCCTTTTTCCCCGATCTTGAATCTCACGCAGGCGCTGGGGTCGAGGCGTCTCTTCGTCGGCAGTTTGACGTTCCAGCATTCTCCTGCTGCAACGACCGCCACCATCGCGCCTCTCGGGATAGAGATGTCCGTTCGCGTCCACACGCCAACCGTGCTCACGGGTACATCGGAATAGGTCTTGTAGGGTGTTTCCGCCGCCCTGGCCAGCGATGCGCCAAAACCCCCGCTTGCCAAGGCCAGCCCTATCACCAGAGCGAATTTGAGCCCCATAGACCACCTCCGCCCCTTTCTTCGGGCGCTCCCTATTTTACTCCTTTTCTTTGTTTCTTCAAACCGTTCCTCAATCATTTCAACCAGACGGCATTTGTGATAGGATTCAAAGAAGAAAAAGTGGGGAAGGAGCGGTTTGGACGTGCGAATCATCTTTTTTGCAGGAAAAGGTGGTGTGGGCAAGACGAGCGTGGCGGCTGCCACGGGAATCCGAGTGGCGGAAACGGGTCAGCGCACCATCATCATGTCGCTCGATGCAGCCCATAGCCTCTCCGACATTTTCGATCTCGAAAAAGATCTCCTGGACCAGAACAAGGGAATGCCCATCAAGGTCCGCGACAATCTCTGGATCCAGGAGTTGGATATTCAGCAGGAGATTGAAAGAAACTGGGGCGAAATCCACAGATACCTCTCGTCGCTTTTCAAGACAACGGGACTCGACGAGATCCTTGCTGAAGAACTCGCCATTTTGCCCGGCATGGAGGAAGTGAGCCTTCTTCTCTACATCAATCGCTATGTGCGGGACGAGGAATACGATGTCATCCTCCTGGACTGCGCGCCCACGGGCGAATCGATTCGGTTCATCAGCGTTCCCACGACCCTGGAATGGTACATCAAAAAAATCTTCAAGATGGAAAAAACCCTTGCCAAGGTTGTCGGCCCTGTGGCCAAAAGGATCTACAATGTTCCGATCCCGGGGGATGAGTATTTCGATGCCATCGAGCACCTCTTTGAACGGCTGAAAGGGGTGGATCAACTCATGATTGATCCTGACGTCACAAGCGTTCGCCTGATCGCCAACCCTGAGAAAATCGTCATCAAAGAGACCCAGCGGGCCTTTATGTACTTCAGCCTTTACCGAATGAACATTGATGCCATCATCATGAACCGTGTGCTCCCGCCAAGAATCAAGGACGCCTATTTCCAGACCTGGCGGGAAAACCAGAAGCAGTACATGGAAATTGCCAAGGACTACTTCAGCCCCATTCCCATCTTTCCCGTAAACCTTTTCAGGAACGAAGTGCTCGGTTACGAGCGACTCAAATCGCTCGCGGCCCAGATCTACGGCCAGCGCAATCCCCTGGAGAAATTTTACACCGGCCAGCCCTACGAGCTCTCCAAAGAAGACGGCGTCTACTGTCTCAGGCTGAAGATCCCCTTTGCAGGCAAGGATCAGGTGGAACTGAACAAGGTCTCCGACGAACTCATCGTCCGCATCGGCAGCTTCAAGAAGCACATTCTGCTGCCGAGGCACGTGGCTGCCTCCAAGTCGGTGAAAGCCAAGAGGGAGGAGGAATACTTGAACGTTTGTTTTGAAGGAGAAGATCATGGCTAAGAAGAAAGAAGAGGAAATGGTGATGTGTCCTGTGGGGAAGTTCTTCATGGATCTCCAGAAGTTCTCTCTGCCGAAATCCAAGTTCTTTGAGCACATGGATCTCTCGCGCATCGAGTTTCTGAAGGCGATCCGGTCTCTGGTGGATGAAAGGATTGAAGGGCTTGAGGAGAAGAAGCGCTCCAAACAGGGAAGGAAGGCCACGAAGATCAACATTGAAGAATAATGAGATTGACGCTCAAGAGGCGTTCTGATAGGAGACGGGGGACTTTATCCAGTAGGAGCAAGGGGTTTGGAATTTACGACGATCAAAGGATTCAAAGACATCCTGCCCGGAGAGGTGGAAGTCTGGCAGCGAGTCGAGCGGCGTTCCAGGCGGGTGTTCCGGAGCTTTGGGTTTCAGGAGATCAAGCTCCCTCTCATGGAAATGACCGAGCTTTTCAAGCGAAGCATCGGAGAGGAAACCGACATTGTCTCCAAGGAGATGTACACGTTCACGGACAGCAAGGGCAGGAATTTTTCCCTTAGACCCGAAGCCACGGCTTCCCTGGTGAGGGCCTACATCCAGCACAGGCTTTACCAGGACAACCCGCTGCAAAAGGTCTTTATGATCGGCCCCATGTTCAGGCACGAACGGCCCCAGAAAGGCCGTTTCAGGCAGTTCCATCAGATCGATGCGGAGATTTTCGGCGACCCGGGACCCAAATCCGATGCCGAAATCATCCTTCTCGCCATGACGGTTTTCGAGACCGTGGGACTCGCGGGCCTGAGCCTCCAGGTCAATTCCCTGGGGTGTCCCGAGTGCCGCGCCGCTTTTCGCGAGGAGTTGAAGAAGTATCTTGGCCGGAAAAAAGAGGGGCTGTGCGAAGACTGCAGGAGAAGGGCCGACACCAACCCTCTCCGTGTATTCGACTGCAAGGTGGACGGCTGCAAGGAGGTGGTTGCAGGAGCTCCCTCTATCCTGGAGTTCATTTGCGGGGACTGTGCGCAGCATTTCAAGGGACTCCAGGAGTATCTTGGCCTGCTCGGCATTCCATTCACCATCAACCCCATGCTCGTCAGAGGCCTCGACTACTACACCCGGACGACCTTCGAGATTCAGACCGACCGGCTCGGCGCTCAGAACGCGGTGCTCGGAGGCGGCCGGTATGACGGCCTGTCCAAACAGCTCGGCGGGCCGGATCACCCGGCCATTGGATTTGCCCTGGGCGTAGAACGGTTGATCACCCTGCTCCAGGAAGAATCCCAGGAAAAGAACCCTGTGCCCGATCTTTTTATTATCGGACTGGGAGAGGAGGCTGAAAAAAAGGCTTTTGCTTGGGCCTGCGACCTTCGAAAGTCCGGCTTCTGGGTGGAAACGGATTACGGGACCAAGGGCCTCAAGGCCCAGCTCAGGCGAGCGGATCGCCTCGGCGCTTCGAGGGTGCTCATCGTAGGGGACAATGAACTGGCTTCCGGAAAGGCTCTCCTGAAGGACATGGTCAGGAAGGAGCAGAAGCCGGTGGACCTGGAGGACCTGCTCAGTACGCTCAAGAACAAGTTGGTGATGGATGCCCCATGAACCTGAATGAGGATGTTCGCTTGGATACGCTGGATGACTGGAAGAGAACGCATGATTGCGGAAGTTTGCGAGCCGCAGACATCGGACGGGAAGCCCTGCTCATGGGCTGGGTCAACACCCGCAGAGACCTGGGGAACCTGATTTTCATCGACCTGAGAGACAGGGAAGGAATCACTCAAATCGTCTTTGATCCCAATGCGGATGAGGAGAGCCACGCAAAAGCCCACGTTCTTCGGAACGAGTGGGTCCTGGCCGTCAAGGGAAAAGTTTCGCCCAGGCTCGAGGGCCAGGAAAACCTGAAACTTCCTACCGGCGCGATTGAGCTCAAGGTGACCGGGCTTAAGATTCTGAACAAGTCGGAAACCCCTCCGTTTCAGGTGGATGGGGCGGTGGACGCCTCTGAGACGCTCCGTCTCAAATACCGGTATCTGGAGCTTCGACGGAGAAAGGTTTTCCAGAACTTCCTCCAGCGCCATCGCATGACCTCCCTGGTCAGGGAAGTCCTGAACAGGAACGGCTTTATCGAAGTGGAGACACCCTTTCTGACCAAGAGCACCCCCGAAGGGGCAAGGGATTACCTGGTGCCGAGCCGGATTCACAAAGGGCTTTTCTATGCCCTGCCCCAATCCCCGCAGCTCTTCAAGCAGCTCCTCATGATCGCAGGCTTTGACCGGTATTACCAGGTGGTGCGATGTTTTCGAGACGAGGATCTCAGGGCCGACCGGCAGCCTGAGTTCACCCAGCTGGACCTGGAGATGTCCTTCAGCAGCGAAGAGGACATCATCGGCCTCATCGAGGGAATGATGGCCGAGCTTTTCGAGAAGATCCTGGGGGTGAAGATCGCTCTGCCCCTTCCCCGCCTGGAGTACCGGGATGCCATGGAGCGTTTCGGCACGGATCGGCCCGACACCCGCTTCGGCATGGAGCTGAGGGATATCAGCGACCTTGCGGGGAACTCGGATTTTCAGGTTCTCAAGGGAGTGCTTCAGCAGGGCGGGGCGGTGAAGGCCGTCCGTGTGGAAAAAGGAGCCGCCCTTTTCTCCAGGAAAGCCCTGGACGAGCTCTCCCGGTTCGCGGTTCAGGCCGGAGCCAAAGGCCTGATGAACGTGAAAATCACGGCAGACGGATGGCAATCCTCCCTGGACAAGTTCTTCAAAAAGGAAGATAAGGCAGCGGTCAACGAGCGGACCGGAGCCGCTCCCGGGGACCTGCTGTTGATTGTGGCTGATAAAGCCTCTGTCGTCAATTCCTGCCTCGGCATGCTCAGGCTCGAGCTGGCAAAGAGACTTAACCTGATGAAAAAGGAAGAGTATGCCCTGGTGTGGGTGACCAGGTTTCCTCTCCTGGAATACAACGAGGAGGAAGGCAGGCTGGAATCCGTGCACCATCCCTTCACCTCCCCCCTCGAAGAAGACCTTCCTTTTCTTCAGGACCAACCGGAGAAAGTCAGGGCAAGAGCCTATGACATTGTTCTCAATGGAAGCGAGATCGGCGGCGGTAGCGTGAGGATCCACAATCCCGCGTTGCAGGAGACAATGTTCAGGATCCTGGGGATTTCCCGGGAAGAAGCAAACCTCAAGTTCGGTTTTTTCCTGGAAGCCCTCAGGTACGGCGCCCCACCCCATGCAGGCATTGCCCTCGGTTTTGACCGTTTGGCCGCCATTCTGACAGGTTCGGAATCCATCAGGGAAGTGATCGCTTTCCCCAAGACCCAGACGGCCTCCTGCCTCCTGAGCGATGCGCCCTCCCGGGTCGATAAAAAGCAGCTCGACGAACTCGGGCTTGCCGTCAAGGAAACTCAGGAATCCTGAAAGGTTAGGAACACCCTCCTGGTCCCTCCCCCCTCAGAGGCTGTGTCGCAATGTCATTTCGAGGCGGCAGCCGAGAAATCTTTATTCTGGATGTAGCGGGATTTTAAGATTTCTCCCTTCGGTCGAAATGACAGAAAACGAGCTCCCCGGTGATTGCGACACAGCCCCTCAAGGGAGGGTAAGGAGCGAGCTCCGGAAAAGTTAGGCCTAAAATTGTAATTCTATTGACAGCCCCGCAAATATGACTAAAATATTGTCTAACAGTCCCTGGGTTCTCGGGACTGTTTAATTTTGTCATTTTAGAAGAAGGGACGTGATAACCATGATTTGCAATAGCGTTAAGCAGGGTGTTGAGTGCTTTTTCATGAACAAGACTGGCTGCCAGTTCAATGGAGGGAGCTGCCATCCCATCGTTGACCAGTGCACCGGCTGCCAAAAAGTCAAAGAGTTTCCCGCCGGCAATTTTTGCCTTATTTTCCCTGAGCCTGCCGTCAAATGGCGAACCGGAAAATGTACCATGGCCACACATATCGCGAAGGCCCCGGTCCAGGAACAGGCGAAAGTTAATCCTCTGAAGGCTTCTAAGCGCGCAGCCCGCTGATTTTATTTGATCAGTCAAAGAGTTAAGAAGAGAGCCCGGCTCTCTGAAGGGATAGGTCTGCCTTTGGCAGACCAGTAAGCAGTTATCAGTGAACAGTCATCAGTAAAGGCAAAACACAAAGAGTAAAAAGAGAGAATATTCTCGACGGATTACTGCCGACTGTTTACTGATCACCGATTTGACTTACTGATAACTGATGACTGTTTACTGATCACTGGTTTCACGGGCGCGTGAGATAGACCAGAAACTCCTTGTTCCCCTTGGGACCAAGCACAGGAGAAGGGATTTGCCCTTCGACCTTCCAGCCGGCTTCTCTGAAAAAGGCACAGAGGCTGTCCACCACCTCCCGGTGCAACGCAGGATCCCTCACCACTCCCCCTTTGCCGACCTGGCCCTTTCCCACTTCGAACTGAGGTTTCACTAGAACAATCGCAAAGGCCTTCGGCTTCAGGAGCCTGGTCGCGGCAGGAAGGACCAGTTTCAGGGAAATGAAAGACACATCGATCACTGCGCCGTCCAGCTCTTCCTTCACCATGCCCGGGGCAAGATTTCGGATGTTCGTCTTTTCGAGAAGAACCACCCTTGGGTCCTGCCGGAGTTTCCAGTGAAACTGGCCATAACCGACGTCAACCGCAACGACTTTCTTGGCCCCTCTCTGAAGCAAACAATCCGTGAAGCCTCCTGTTGAGGCGCCCACGTCCAGGAGAACCCGGTCCTTCACATCCACTGAAAACCGATCGAGACCTGCTTCGAGCTTGAGCCCGCCGCGACTCACATAGGGAAGGGTTTTCTTGAGGGAGAGGTTTGAGAGTGGAGCGACAAGGTGGCCGGGTTTGGTCGCCGCGACCTGGTCCACTTCCACGAGGCCGGCCATGATCATGGCTCTTGCCTTCTCACGGCTTTCAGCCAGCCCTTTCTGCACGAGCAGAAGGTCAAGTCGGATTTTCTTTTCAGCAGGCACTGATTTGAGACGGGGTGTCACCCAACGGTCAGGAGAGATTTTGCCGCTTTCATGATCCCTGCTTTGTCGAGCCCTAGCTTTTCTCTGAGCACTTCCACAGGGCCGTGTTCAACAAAACTATCCGGAAGACCCAGACGCTTCACGGTCACTTCTCTTATTCCCATATCACTGAAGAGCTCGAGCACGGCGCTGCCCAGCCCTCCCTGTTGGATATTCTCCTCCACCACAAGAACCTTGCCGGTTTTCTTGGAGTAGTCCGCAAGTCTCTTATCCAGGGGCTTGACGAATCGGCAATTGACCACGGTTGCTGAAAGCCCCTCCTTTTCCATTTCCGCGGCCGCCTCCAGGCATGGGGAGACCATGCTTCCCAGGGCGATGAGGGTCAGGTCCTTGCCCTCTTTCAAGAGCTCCGATTCACCGATGGGAATGATTTTGTAATCAGGATCCAAGGGAACACCCAGGCCGCGGCCTCTGGGATAGCGGATGGCCACCGGCCCTGTATGGTTTAGCGCAGTAAAAATCATGTGCCTCAGCTCGTTTTCGTTCTTAGGGGCCATGACGGTCATATTGGGAAGGCTGCGAAGATAGGTGATGTCGAACTGCCCGTGATGAGTCTGGCCGTCTTCGCCGACCAGCCCTCCCCGGTCAATGCAGAAAATCACCGGCAGGTTGGAAAGACACACATCGTGGATGATCTGGTCAAAGGCTCTCTGCAAAAAGGTGGAGTAGATGGCCACCACCGGCTTGAACCCCTCTGTGGCCAGCCCTGCCGCGAAGGTCACGGCGTGCTGCTCCGCGATTCCCACATCCACGAAGCGGTCGGGGAACATTTCGCTGAACCTGTTGAGCCCGGTCCCTTCCGGCATGGCTGCCGTGATGGCAAAGAGTTTTCTGTCCTTACGGCCCAGATCCACCATGGTTTGCCCGAAAATCTCCGTAAAGTTAGGAGGCGGCGCTGAAGCAGCCTTCCTGGGCGATCCTGTAGAGATCTCGAAACTGCCGACTCCATGGAAGTGGGCGGGATCGCTTTCTGCGGGTTCATATCCTTTCCCTTTGACCGTGAGCGCGTGAACGAGGACCGGGCCTTCCACGTTTTTCAGGTTGCCGAACGTTTCGATGAGAAGATCCAGCCGATGCCCAGGAATCGGGCCCACATACTTGAACCGGAAGGCTTCAAAGAGCATGCCCGGCGTGAACAGGGTGATAAAGGTGTCTTCACTCTTTCGAACGAGGCTGAGGATATTTTCTCCGACGCCGGGGATCGACTTCAGAAAATTCTCGAACTCCTTCCGGAAATAGACGAAACGGCGTCCCGTCATTTTTCTGCTCAAGAAGGATGAAAAAGCGCCCACGTTGGGGCCTATGGACATGGCGTTGTCGTTGAGCACGACAATCAGATTCTTGCCCGTGTGCCCCGCCTGGTTCAGGCCCTCGAACGCGATGCCGCCTGTGGTGGAGCCATCTCCGATCACGGCGATCACGTGATCTTTCTCCCCCTTGAGGACTTTCGCCGTGCTTATCCCCAAGCCTGCAGAGATCGAGGTGCTGCTGTGTCCTGTGTCAAAGGTATCGTAGGGGCTCTCGCTCCTCTTCGGGAACCCGCTGATTCCTCCGTAGGTGCGAAGCGTGTGAAAACGATCCCGCCTCCCCGTCAGCAGCTTGTGCGTGTAGGACTGGTGGCCCACATCCCAGAGGATCTTGTCTCTGGGCGCGTTGAAAACATAATGAAGCGCGATCGTCAGCTCCACAACGCCCAGATTGGGGGCCAGGTGCCCCCCGGTGCTTGCCACGGTTTCAATGATCTTGCTGCGCACCTCGGCAGCCAGCCGGACCATCTCGTCCAGGGACAGCTTCTTGAGATCCGCCGGGCTGTTGATCGTGTTCAGAAGGGGGTATTTCTTTGGATCACTTGTCATTTTTTTCTTTCAATAATGTAAACCGCAAGGCTCCTCAGGGGATCGGCCTTTTCGTCGAAACCCTTCAGCGCACCCACAGCGTCTTCAACCAGACGGCTCTGGATCTCCTTGGCCTTCTGGAGACCCACTGCCGCAGGAAAGGTGATTTTCTTTTTGCTGGCATCGCCTCCGACGCCTTTACCCATGGTCTTGCTGTCGCCCTCCACATCCAGAATATCATCCGCGATCTGGAAAGCGAGGCCTATTTTCTCTCCATAGAAGGAGATCGCTTTCACCTGCTCCTCGGTCCCTTGGCCCAGGATAGCCCCCGAGGTGACCGAGGCATGGATCAGGGCTCCGGTTTTGTGGGAATGGATAAAGTCCACCAGGGCCCGATCCACCGGCTTTCCTTCGGACTGGATGTCCACCACCTGCCCGCCCACCATTCCCTGGTAGCCTGCGGCCGAGCCTACCAAATGGATCACCCTCAGAAGCGAACGAGGGTCCACCCCGCTCGTGCCGGCCATGAGCCGGAACGCTTCGGTCAGAAGGCCATCCCCTGCCAGGAGAGCCACGGCCTCTCCAAACACCTTGTGGTTGGTGGGTTTGCCCCTTCTCAGATCGTCGTTGTCCATCACCGGAAGATCGTCGTGAATGAGCGAGTAGGTGTGGATGAGTTCGAGACTGCAGGCGAAGGGCAGAACCGTTCTTCCCTCTGCCCCGACCGCCTCCGCGCCTCCGATACAAAGAATCGGCCTCAGTCTCTTTCCTCCTGCAAAGAGGCTGTAGGTCATGGCCCGGACCACATCCGCCGAAGGCCCCTGAGGTTCCGGAAACACGGCCTTCAGGGCGTCGTCCACCAGGGCTCTCTTGTCGCGAAGGTAGGCCTTCAGGTCCATGGTCACGGGTCCTCTTTTTCATCGACTTCAAAGGGCTGCTGGGTCAGCTTGCCGCCGCTCTCTTTGATGAGCAGCGTCACCTTCTGCTCTGCTTCCTCCAGCTTCTTGGAGCAGAATTGGAGCAGTTTCATCCCTTCTTCGAAGCTCTTGAGCGATTCCTCCAGGGAGAGATCGCCCCTCTCCAGGCTCTCCACGATATTCTCCAGCCTTTTCATGGCATCTTCAAATTTCTTTTCGCTCATAACCGCTCCATGGTTTCATTGACCTTCATGAACTGCAGGGGATCGATTCGGGCCCCGTTGATTCGGATCCCGAAGTGGAGGTGCGGGCCTGTGGCCCGTCCCGTGGCACCCACGAGCCCTACGACCATGCCTTTTGCGACCTTGTCGCCCTGCTGCACCAGGATCTTGTCCAGATGAAAATACATGCTCTGGACAGCCCCGCCATGATCAACGACCACAAAAAGACCGTTGAAAAAGTGTTCCCCTGTGAGCACAACCCTGCCGCTGTTGATGGAGACCACAGGAGTTCCCGTTTCCGCTTTCAAGTCCACTCCGGAGTGAGGGGATCTCGGCATTCCGTTGATGATGCTCGCCTGGCCGAACGTTCCGACCACCTCCCCGCTGAGAGGCTTCACAAAAGGGCCTTGCCACTGCGGAGCGGTCGGCGGGACCTCCAGCGCTTCTTTCATGATCGCTGCTTCTTTTTTCACCCTCTCCAGAGTGACGGCATCGAGGTCCACCAGTTCCTTGGGGAGCGTCAGTTGCCGCACGCCAAAGTCCTTGCTGCGTACCGTGATGTCGATTTGCTTTCGAACCCCTGTCGAAGGGATCTTCACCACCAGCGGGTAGGACCCGGGCTTCAATTTCAAATCCGCCGCGAAAAACCCAAACCGCGCCTTCCCGTTCTCCAAAGGCGCGGTGAAAAGGTCCTGGTTCATCCACTGGGCCTGCGGGGTTTCTCCGTTCGGCGTCTGTACCCTGAGAAGACCCACGTCGCCCTGAAAGATCGAATCGGATGAAACAGTGATTTCCGGCTTGGGAAGCGCCATTCCAGTACTTGAGCCAATCCCCATGCAGAGGGAGAAAACAAGGGTGATCATCAACCCGATGCAGCAGCCCTCTTTCCCTGCCCAATTGAAACCCAAAGATTCTCTTCTTCCCATAATAGATTATCCATGTTAACTTGATACGATTTTTTCCACAAGGCACTCCAGCTCGCCCTCGGCAAGCTTAACGCTCACCTTGTCCCCCTTGTTCACCTGGGAAGAGGACCTGAGGACCCGCTTTTCAGGCAATTTCCGGGTGATCGAATACCCTCTTCCGAGCACAGAGAGAGGGCTCATGTCCTTGAGCTTCTCCTCGATCATGGAAATGTCCATGCGGCAGTCCCTGAGTTTTCTCGACACCATCATGGCCATGGAGCGACTCTGGAACTCGATCTTCTGTTTGAGGCCGGCAACAATTTTCAAGGGCGAATGAAGAATCAGTGCCCGTTCCCCTGCGGCGAGGCTCCTTTTCCGGTCCATCATCATGAAGGACATCATCCGGCTCAGCCGGCTTTCCATGTCATCAAGGCGAAGCCATGAATCCGCAAGCCTTTTTCTCGGGTCGCGCAGCCCTCTGGACAGAAAACGGATTTTTTCCTGGAGACTCGCAAGCTCCGTCTTCAACCCCGACTGCAACCGCACCTGGAGTTGCATGATCTGCTGCTTGAGGGTTTCTTTTTCCACCACCAGGAGCTCGGCAGCTCCCGAAGGGGTCGGTGCCCTGAGGTCCGCGGCAAGATCCGAGATGGTGATATCAATCTCGTGGCCGACGGCAGAGACCACGGGGATGCGGGAGGCTCTGATCGCCAGAGCCAGCTCTTCCTGGTTAAACGCCCAGAGGTCTTCAATGGACCCTCCACCCCTCGTCAGCACAATGACGTCCACATCCAGTTCTCGATTCACCAGGTCCAGAGCTTCCACCATTTCCCCAGCCGCTCCTTCGCCCTGAACCTTCACCGGCACCACAGTGATTTCCAGATTGGCGAAGCGCCGCCTGATGATTTTCAGGAAGTCACGGATCGCAGCCCCTGTGGGAGAGGTGATCACCGCCACCCGCTGGGGCAGAAAAGGGAGAGGCTTTTTGATGCTCTCATCAAAGATCCCCTGGGCTGCCAATTTTTTCTTAAGCTGCTCAAAGGCAAGAGCCAGAGCCCCCACCCCCAGGGGTTCCATGTAATCCAGGATGACCTGGTATTCTCCTCTGGGCTCATAGATCGCCACTCTCCCCCGAACAATCACCTTCATTCCGTCCTGGGGCATGAATTTGAGATACCGCGTCTGAGGCCTGAACATGACCGCCCGGATCTGGGCCTTTTCGTCCTTGAGCACCATGTAGAAGTGCCCGGAGAGGGGCGATCGGAAGTTGGAGATCTCCCCTTCGACCCAGACAAAGTCAAAGTGGGCTTCCAGGAGGTTCTTGATCTCCTCACTCAGGGTGCTGACGGTGTAAATCTTTGTCTTGTCGGTTTCGACAATATCGCCCACTCGATGATCCTCTGCTCTCCCCTCGGAACTCTCTTGATGAAGGCACCCGTTTTTAGACTATTTTGCACCAATTCACAAGGCCTTTTCATCCCGGCACACGCTGCTCGCCAAACTTTAATTCGCACCGCTAAAGATGGACGGGGGTCCCTTTTCTGTAATACCTGGCGGGAGGCCTTCCTCATTTCACGGAGTTATGGAATGGGGGACCCGATGGCCCCGAGCGTTAGCGAGGGGAACAGCGAGGGGGGAGGCACTGCCCGCCGAGTCGCGAGCCCTCAGGTGAAGCGGGCGGGCATCACCCGTCCGTAACTCCTTGAAATGAGCAGGCCGGGAGACTTGGCCGCCACTGGCGGCCTCGGTATGAAAGAAAAGGGACCTCTGTCCATCTGCGTAGGACTCCAGCGCGGTTTGGACAAGAGCCCGTTGACAGGAGCCCCGTTCTTCCCTATTCTCCAAATGAGTTGGCCTCCACACACCGAGCGCACAGGAGACGAGAATCATGGGAACCTTTTCTTTTAGTGATCGCGATCTGAAGCAGATAAAGGAGACGGGCCTCACTCCCGAAAAGGTCCTCTCTCAGATCGAGTCGTTCAAGAAAGGATTCCCTTATGCAAGGCTCAACCGTCCCTGCACCGTGGGAGACGGCATTCATGTTCTGAGCAGGACTGATCTCGACCGGTATGCGGATATGTACGCGGAAGCCGCCCTCTCGGGAAGGGCCATGAAATTCGTTCCTGCCTCAGGAGCCGCGAGCCGAATGTTCAAAGCTTTTCTAGCCGTCAACAGCCGATATGAGAGAATCACGGATAAAGAGATTTCCCGGGAAAAGGATTCGGATCATCGGGCTGTTCAGGAATTCGTCAGGGGTTTGAAACGGTTCGCCTTCCATGAAGATCTGCGGAGCGCCATGGCCCAAAGCAATCTGGACCTGGAGGGGCTTCTCGAAAAAAGGGAGTACAAACCTATCCTTGATTCCCTGCTTACTGCGAAAGGCCTGGATCTGGTCAATGTTCCCAAGGGCCTGATCAAGTTTCATTCCTATCCAGGCCATACCCGAACGGCCTTTGAGGAGCACCTGGTGGAGGGGGCAGCCTACACACAGGACAGGAACGGCCATGTTCGCATACACTTCACCGTTTCCCCTGAACACGAGACTTCCGTGCGGCGACATATCGAAAGCACGCGAGCCCTTTATGAAAAGGGCGGGGTGACCTTCAGCGTGGAGTTTTCAAGTCAGAAACCTTCCACAGACACCATCGCCGTGGACATGGACAATCATCCTTTCCGAGACAGGGATGGGGCGCTTGTGTTTAGGCCTGGCGGTCACGGGGCTCTGCTGGAAAACCTGTGCGATCTCTCGGGGGACGTCCTTTTTATCAAGAACATCGACAATGTCCTGCCGGACAGAATCAAGGAAGAAAACATCACGTACAAAAAAGCTTTGGGTGGCCTTCTGATCGAACTGCAGAAAAGGATTTTTGCCTATGTGGGGAAGCTTGTGAATGGAGGGGTGGGCCGGACGCTCCTCACGGAAATGATCGGGTTCATGAAAGAACGGCTTTTCATCATGATCCCGGATCGCGTGGAACGACAATCCCGCGAGGAGCAGGTCCGTTTTCTTGTTTCCAGGCTCAACAGGCCCATGCGCGTTTGCGGCATGGTCAAGAACGAGGGTGAGCCCGGAGGCGGGCCCTTCTGGGTCGAGCACCCGGACGGAACGTGTTCGCTCCAGATTGTGGAATCCTCACAAGTGGACATGGGATCGTCCCAGCAGAAGAAAATCCTCGGATCCTCGACCCACTTCAATCCCGTGGATCTTGTTTGCGCTGTTCGGAATTACAAAGGGGAACCTTTTGATTTAATGCGGTTCGTTGATCCGGACACAGGGTTTATCTCGATCAAGTCAAAGGACGGAAAAGATCTCAAGGCTCTGGAGCATCCCGGGCTGTGGAACGGCGCCATGGCCGAGTGGACCACGGTTTTTGTCGAAGTGCCCTTAGCCACCTTCAGCCCGGTCAAAACGCTCAATGACCTGCTCAGAAAAGAGCATCAACCATGATGCTTGTACTCTTGCTGCAATCGGATTCCAATGATATCAAATGATATAAAGAGAATATCGAATGTCGAACCCGGAATTTCGAATTTCGAAGTTGAATTGCTCCCGGTTTTCCTTCGACATTCATTATTCGATATTCGACCTGCCCGCTATGCCCTCAAGCAGATTTGAGATAGGTAGGCCGTGCTTACGAGGGCCACGGATACCGTTGCGGTGCAAAGCACCTCGCAGGGCAGGCGGGTATTCAGCGGTTCGAGTCCTATGATTCCTCTTCGAGATACAACCCGTTCGCGAAACTATCCGGCGGTGAACACCTTGCTCATTGCAGCGAATGGGCTTCTGTTCTTCGTTCAAATGGCGCAGGGCCCACAGCAGGACGCGTTCATCTACACTTACGGCCTTGTACCCGCCCGTTATTCTGTGCCGCAAATCGGAGCCTACTTCACCTCCTTTCAACAGGTTCTTGCTCTCCTCTCCTTCATGTTTCTTCACGGCGGGTTCTGGCACCTTCTCGGGAACATGTGGTCCCTCTACATTTTCGGGGACAACGTAGAAGACCGCCTAGGCCCCATCCGCTATCTGCTGTTCTATCTCCTCTGCGGCTGGGCGTCAGGCCTGTTTCACCTCTTTCTCAACTGGCAGTCTCCAATCCCCACGATCGGCGCAAGCGGAGCCATCGCCGGCGTGATGGGCGCCTACCTCATCCTGTTTCCCCATTCCAGGATTCTGACGCTCATTCCCATCGTGTTCATCCCCTACTTTATCGAGATTCCCGCTTACTTCTTTCTGGGGATCTGGTTTCTCCTTCAGTTTTTCGGCGCCGCAGGCTCCGATGCCCAGGGCGGAGGCATTGCGTGGTGGGCTCATGTGGGCGGTTTCGCTGCCGGTATCATCCTGGTCAAGGTCCTTGAGCGAGTTCCGCAGACCGGACTTTCGGGAAGAATGCGCGAGGCGACGCATAAGACAGGGACCCCGCGGCTCCAGGTCGCCCATCTCCAAGATTCTCCGGAAGACCCTCATCTCTACGGAACCATTGCCATCGCTCCCAAAGAGGCTCTCTTGGGGACTCGAAAACTGATCAGTGTCAAGTGGGGGTTCCGAAGCCGGGTTCTTCGCGTTTCTGTGCCGGACGGAGTGGTGCAGGGGACCGTGCTTCGCCTGGCCGGTTTGGGCAAGCAGATGCCGGACGGAGAGAAGGGGGATTTGCTTCTCAGGGTGATGATTCAGGATGTATGATTAGGGTGAAGAGGAAAGAGAGGGACATGGTTCAGGAGACCATTCATAACGAGGGGCGGCTGGGCAGTCTTCTTTTGGCTATGCACCGCGACGGATCAACCGGGACTCTCGGCGTCAAGGAAGGCGAAACAGATTTTACCTTCTACTTCAATAAAGGGGGTCTCGTCTATGCGGACGGAATTGACAAAGAAGGGCCTCTTCTGGCTGAACTGGTATCCAAGGGAAAAATCGATCTCAAACAACTCGATGAGCTGAGGGTTTTGAAAAACATGGATCTTCACGGACTCGGGAAAGCCCTCCTGGACCGAAAGCTCGTTTCCGAAGCCCTGTGGCGAAACTTCCTTCTCCTGAAAGTAAAGACCATCCTGTCCGCCGCTTTTGACATGGAAAACCCCGACCTCCTTTTCAGCGAGTCCGATCTGAGCCTTCTCCCTGTGAACTTCATCTCTGAAGATAACCTCCCTTTTCTGCTGGGCACGCTCAGGAGCACCACCCCTCACCACCCTTTCAGGGAGATTCTCAAGTCCAAGGATATGGTGTTCGGCCTTTGTTCGGATGTTCTTTCCGGCAAAGCCCGCCCCCCGCTGAACCCTTCTGAAGAGAAAACCCTCTCCCTCATCGACGGCCAACAGACGGCGAAAGAACTTCTGAAATCCTCGGGGTTGACTTCCCGGCTGTTTCAAAAGAGCCTCTATTGTCTCATCCGCCTGGGACTAGTGGACACGGTGTATCAGCAACGACCCATCAGCCGCGAGAACTCCTATATCATTCGCCTCTATCTCAATCTGCTCCTCATCGCGGAGGCCGCTTATCGGCAGGAGATCGGAAAGAGATCCCAGAAGGTTCTCAAGCAGTGCGTGACAGACATGACCTTTCCGGGAAAGGCGCTCTTTTCCGAACTCGATCTGGTCAATGAAAACCCGGAAAGCGCAGCCAAAAAGATTGCCTTCCATTTCATGGAGCAAACGACCTTGAGGGATGGGAGGCTGGTGCTGCTGACCTCCTTCAGCAAACTGCTTTATCTCCTGATCATGCGGATGAAAAAGCTCCTGGGAAAGAAACGGGCGCTGAAAACGATCCAAGAAATGATTCGCGCCCTGGTTCATTTTGATCCTGGGAAAAAGAACGCCGAGACCCTGCTCTATGCCCAAAAGAACCTTGAAGATCTCGCGAGGCAAATGCAATCATGAAGCTGACTTTCCTCGGTACGGGCGCCTCATGGGGCTTGCCTGAACTCAACTGCGAGTGCATGATCTGCCGCGACATGCGGCAGAGACGGGAAAAGAGAGAACGCACAGCTCTTCTTTTTGAAGGCCGGTCCAGCCTTCTCATAGACTGCGGGCCCGACATCGCCGCCCAGCTTTCAAGACACTCTGTCCGCGGTTTGGGAGGGGTCCTCATCACCCACGAGCACGGGGATCACTACATCGGCCTGGACGAGCTTTTTTCCTACAAGAGGACTGCGCCGCAAGGGGAGTTCACGCCCATACCGGTGCACATGACTCACGAGACATGGGAAACCATCCGGATCCGCTTCGGGTACCTGGAACAGATGCAAGTCATCAAGGTCCATGAAGTCACCCCAAAGAGATTCTCCCCTGTCGCAGGATTTGACGTCTTCCCCTTCAGGACGGATCATGGGGCTTTTGCCAGGGGATCGGTGGGATACCTGATCAAAACCAGGTCGGGAAAACCCTTCCGCCTAGTCTACACGTCGGACTTCATGAGCCTTCCTGATATCCCCGAAGAGATTGTGCAGCCGGAGGTTTTGATTCTTCAGTGTTGGCGCCTGAACGAGCCGGTCAAGAACACGCCCCAACTCATGAGCTTTCAGAGGGCCATGGAATTCATGAAACTCCTTAAGCCGACCAGGGAAGTTTTCCTGGTTCACATCGGGGACGGGGATCAGGTGCCGGGAGACCCGGCGAACACCATGACAAAGAAAAGGGAGCCGGCCGACCCGCTCAAGCCTCCGGGAAATACTCTTCCCTACCCCATCCCCAAGAACCAGGACGAGTGGCAGAGCGTGGTGAACCAGATCCTCTCCGACTACAACCTGAACTTCAAATGCACCGTCGCCTATGATGGATTGACCATCAACCTATAAAACCATTGACAGATCAAGCGTGGCAAAGCTATATCCTTAACTAACTTCTGGATTTTTTCTTCTCTCTGAGGACCAACCATGGCCGGCAAAAAGAAAAAAGACACCTATGCCGAGGCAGGTGTTGATATTGATGCGGGGAACCGATTTGTAAAACTGATCAAGCCTCTGGTGAGCAAAACCTTTAAACCTGGAGTCATGACGGGCATCGGCGGATTTTCCGGGGTCTTCTCCCTGAACCTCCAGGAGATCAAGAACCCTGTCCTGGTTTCTTCCACGGACGGAGTGGGCACCAAGCTGAAGATTGCCTTCATGATGGACAAGCACGATACGGTGGGAATCGATCTCGTGGCCATGAATGTGAATGACATCCTGGTCCAGGGAGCGACCCCCTTGTTCATGCTGGATTACATTGCTACGGGAAGACTGGAGGTTGAAAAGACCGTTCAAATCGTCAAAGGCATCGCAGCCGGGTGCGAGGAAGCCGAGTGTTCGCTCATTGGCGGGGAGACAGCGGAAATGCCCGGCTTCTATCCGGAGGGGGAATACGATCTTGCCGGGTTTGTCGTGGGTCTGGCAGACAAGTATCACCTCATCGACGGCTCAAGCATCGCTGTGGGGCATCAGCTCATCGGCATCGCTTCAAGCGGGCTTCACAGCAACGGCTACTCTCTGGCCAGAAGGGTTTTCTTCCACCAGCTCAAGATGTCGGTCAACGATCATGTGGAGGAATTCGGCCGGACCGTAGGGGAAGAACTCCTTGAACCCACTAGAATCTACGCCAAGACGGTAAAAAACATCATCCGAGACTTCCCCATTTCCGGAATCGCTCACATTACCGGAGGCGGGCTCATCGATAACCTGCCGCGCATTTTTCCGAAGTCCTGCAAAGCCGTCATCGACGTTTCCAGTTGGACTCCTCCCCCTGTTTTTCAGTATCTCCACAAGGCGGGAAAAATCCCCTTCAGAGACATGATGCGCACGTTCAACAACGGCCTTGGGATGGTGATGGCGGTCAACCCTGAACAGGTGGATGAGGTGCTCTCGAGGCTCAAAGCGATCGGGGAAACCTCCTACCTTATAGGAAGGATTGAACGCAGGGATCATAAGGAAGAACCGATCCAATTCGCAGGCTGACGGCGTTTTCTCGCCACCATTTCAAAAAGCTGAAAGGTGGCTCGTTTTCAAAGGAGTCTATTCTATGTTTGGTCTTGGAACCCCGGAACTCATTGTCATTGGAGTCATCGTGTTTCTTATCTTCGGCGCCAAGAGAATTCCTGAGATCGGCAAGGGACTGGGTGGAGCCATCAGGGAATTCAGGGACGCAAGAAAAGAAATCTCCCGCGATACCCCAAAGCAGGGGAAAAAAGAGGAACCCAAACCAGAACCCTCTGTGGAGAGCCAGTTTGTAAAGAAGGTGGTCAACCAGGTTCCTGGCGTCAAACAGGTCATGGATGCAAAAGACAAGGTCGACAAAGTGAAGGAACTCATGAATTCCTGATGCAGAAAGAACGTGTGAAGGAGGTATCCCATGGACAAGAAGAGAGTTTTTTTTGTGATAACCCTTGGGCTCCTGTTGCTCGGAAGCCCTGCGTCCGCTGTATTCGGACAAAAGGCGGCGCAGGACATCCTGGCCGGGCTGACCACGGCGCACGTAAGGATTTTCTATTTTGAAGACGGCTCTGCCAGGGAAAGCGGTCAGGAAAGGAATCAGCTGGCCGCGGACCTGGAACGCCAGCTGGCCGACACCGGCCTCAAGCTGGTTTCAAGAGATGAGTTTGAACGGCTGATCTCCTCTCGCGGCTACCCCATCGGACTGCTGGATCTGGAGGTGAGGACGAACAAAATCAGCGGAGTGGATTTCAAGATGTACTCCATCAGTCTGAAGCTTCAACAGCTTTGCTATGTCTCGAGGAAACCGGTTCTCCGATTCATGGCCTCCACTTGGGATATCACGGACTCAGGCACTGCGGACGACTTTAACGGGGTGAAGAAAAGGGTAAATGAAACACTCGGCCGCTTTGTGAGTGACTACAAAGCGGAAAATCCGAAATAAAAAAAGTGGAGTGATGGAGTATTTACACCCCGTACTCCTTCTTGGCCATTTCCGCCAGTTTGAATTTCTGAATCTTGCCTGAGCGCGTCATGGGGAACTCTTTGACAAACTTGAAATAATGGGGGGTATTGGCCTTGTCGATTTTTCTTTTCGCATAACGGGCCAGATCCTCCAGGGTGAGCTTTGCGCCTTTTTTCAGCTTGATCCAGGCGGCCACTTCGTGGCCGAGATGTTCATGGGGAAAGCCAAAGACCTGGACCTCTGAAATCTCAGGTAAACCGTAAAGGATCTCCTCCACTTCAGCCGGATAGATCGGCACTCCGGCCCTGAGGATCACGTCCTTCAGACGGCCGGTGATCTTCACATACCCCTTCTCATCGATCTCTCCCAGGTCCCCCGAGTGAAACCATCCTTGTTTGTCCACGGCAGAGGAGGTGGCCGCCGGCATCTTGTAATACCCTTTCATGAGAAGGCCCTTGACGCAGAGCTCTCCCTGCGTGTTCGGCGGAAGGCTCCGGCCTGTTGCGGGGTTGACAATCTTGACCTGATTGCATTCCAAGGGCGTGCCGATGGTCGAGGTCCTTTTCTCCAGCGGATCATCCGGATGGGTCATCGTGATCCAGGAACTGGCCTCCGTAATGCCATAGGCAACAGCAATGTCCGAGACGCCCACGCTCTGCACAATCCTCTTCATCAATTCCATGGGGCAGGGAGCTCCTCCGATAATTCCTTTTTTCACAGAGGCCCACCGTTTGCTCTTGAACTCGGGATGATCCAGAAGCGCAATGATCATGCTGGGCGAACCATAAATCGCGGTAGCTTTCTCCTTGCAGAGGGCTTTCAGCACCTTGGAAGGATCAAACGCCAGGCACGGCATGACCAGGGTCGCCCCGGTGAGAAGCCCTGTCAGGGCAATGCAGGTGTTGCCGAACATGTGGTAGAGAGGGAAGAAAAGGCACAACCTGTCCTCCCCTGTCAGTCCTTGGCGCTTTGCAGCGGCCAGGGACTTGTTGATCAACCCGAGGTGATCCAGCATCACCCCCTTGGGCACACCCGTGGTCCCTGACGTGTACATGATGGCGACAGGGTCCTCCGGGCTCACCTGATTCTCTCTTTCTTCCAGGCTTTGAGAATCAGGGTCATCGCCCATACCCAGAAGTTCCGTCCAGAGCACCATCTCCGGTTGCGACTCCCGAGCGATCAGGATGATGTGTTCAAGGGAATGCGCCTGATCTCTGGCCTCGAGCATGAGATCGATGTATTCGTCTTCCTCCAGGCCCCTGGCCATGATGATGGCCTTGGATTCTGATTGATCGAGCAGGTATCGGAGGTCCTTCAAGCCTGCGCCCGGGTCCACAGGTACGAAGATCGCGCCAATCTTGCTGAGGGCGAGCTGGGCCACAATCCACTCGGGAATATTCGGGGCCCACAGAGCCACGCGGTCCCCTGCTTCAATGCCCATTTGGATCAGCCCCTTGGCCGCCCGGTCCGCCTCCCAGAGAAGAAGAGAATAGTTGTAACGAAGGTTCACATCCGTGTGAATCAAGGCTTCCCTGTTCGGGACCTTCCCGGCGATTTCGTTGAGCATCCGGCCGATGGTTTTTCGCACGATCTTCATGGGCCCACCTCCCCTCCCGCAGAGGGCGGGAATCTTCTCATCCTCACGGCAGAGAAGCGTGCCGCGGGATGAGCCGAGTGTGTTTCAGGCGTGGCAGATGTGTTTTTTCGTGGGAAGACTCAAGCTGTGCCCGGCCAGCTCCTGTCCGGGGAACCGACCGTATCTCATACTATGAAAAAATCGCCTTCAAATCAACCCATCATCAAGGTTCCTTACGCAAAGACAGAACAGCTGCCCGGCTCATGAAGATTTTGGGGGTTTCCGTGACGATGAAACCGGCTTCCCCCGCCCTCTTCAGGGTTTCTTCAAACTTCGACCGAGTGACATGAATCGTGGGCTCGGCCATCAGGAGCTTCCCTTCGGGTTTGAGAAGGAGTTTTATCTCGAGAAAAAGCTTGTTCTGGTCCGGCGCCTCGTGCACCATCCAGAAGGCGAGCGCAAAGTCGATCGGCTTCCGGATGTCGATCGAGTCCGGCTTGCAGAGATGAGGGACAATGCGGCCCTCCAGACCCTGTTTTTTCACCCTTTTTCTGAGGGCGGCCAGCATCGGGGCCTGGACATCCGCCGCAATCACCTTACCTTTGTCCCCAACCATCCTGGCAAGGGGAATGGAGAAATACCCCATCCCGGGCCCCACATCCAGCACCGTGTCCCCTTCATGAACATAAGGGGCAAGGATGTTTTCCGGATTGTGAAAGAGCTTCCGGATGAGATTGTCAAAGGTGAAGCACAGCCACCAGGGGCACACGTGGCGGTCACGAACAAACAGGCGGTCAAACGGGTTTCGCATAGCGCCTCTTTTGTGCTAGGTTAAAAGGGTTATTTCAATAAATCAAGAACATCTCCGGTAAACTTCTGAGAAAATCATCGCTCCGGGGTTGCTCAACAAGGCTGAGATGCTGAGCGCGCCGCTGAGTGACAAGTGACAAGTAACAAGTAACGAGAAAAGGACAAAAACTTGTCACTCGTTACTCGTCACTTGTCACTTACCGGTGACGATGAGGGCAACGCGTCAGATGCTCGTTTCTCAGCAGTTTGATCAATGAATGAAGGAATGACTGTTTTAACATGAGTCTTGTAACCATTCTTAACTTATCCCTTACTTTTGTGGGAAGGGAAATTCTCAAGGAAGTCAATTTCCAGATCGAGCCCGGGGATCGGATCGGCCTGGTCGGCCCCAACGGATCCGGGAAAACGTCGCTTCTCAGAATGATCGTAGGAGAACTCCCCCCTGATAAAGGAGAAATTCGGATCACCAAAGGCATCCGAGTGGGCTACCTGCCGCAGGATGTGTACGAAGTCCTTTCAGGCCGTCTTCTTCAGTTCCTGGTGGACTCTGTCCCGTCTCGCGTGCATCTGAAAGCGCAACTGGCTGCCCTCGAATCGTCCCTGGGGGATCACCCCGACCCGCAAACCCAGTCAAAGCTCGCAGGCCAGCTGGCGGAGGTTCACCACAAAATCATCGACCTCGATGCTCATTATCCCCTTCACCTCGCGGAAAAAATCCTCTTGGGCCTTGGATTCAAGCCGGAGGACTTCGAAAGGCCCGTGAGCTCCCTGAGCGGCGGCTGGAAAATGAGGGCCGCTCTTGCCAGCCTCCTTTACCAGAGCCCGGACCTTCTGCTCCTCGACGAACCGACCAACCACCTCGACGTCCCTTCTGTGCACTGGATAGAGGACTTTCTGCGGAGCTACAAAGGCGCCATGGTTCTGATTTGCCACGACAGGGAATTTCTGAACCGCCAAAGCGAGCGCACCATCAGTTTTGAGCCTGAAGGGATGAAGTTCTACAACGGGAATTACGAGCACTATCTCAAGGCGCGGGAGGAGGAGACCAGAGTTCTCGAAGCGAGGGCAAAGCACCAGGAGCAAAAGGTGAAGGAGGCTGAGCGGTTCATCGAACGGTTCAGGGCCAAGGCATCCAAAGCGAGGCAGGCTCAGAGCAAGATCAAGCTCGTGAAAAAGATCGAGCTTGTTGAAACCTTTCAGAAACGCAAAGCGATCCGCTTCTCCTTCCCTACAGTGCCCAGGAGCGGAAGGGAGGTGCTTTCCATTCAAGCCCTCACCAAGAGCTTTGGACCCCTGACCCTTTACGAGGATCTCAATCTGAGGGTGATGCGTGGGGAGAGGGTTGCCATCATCGGGCCCAACGGCTCCGGCAAGACGACGCTTCTTCGCCTGATTGCCGGCGAGATTCAGCCGGATCAAGGCCAGGCCGCGCTCGGGCACAATGTCACGATGAGCTACTATGCCCAGCATCTCTCGGAGATGCTTGACCCCAACAAAACCATCCTGGCCGAAGTGTACCAGGTCGTGCCCCACGAAAGCGTGAGCTTTGTCCGAGGGGTGTGCGGCGCTTTCCTTTTTTCAGGACCTGATGTGGACAAAGCCGTGGGGGTCCTATCCGGAGGGGAGAGGGCGAGGGTGTCTCTCGCAAAAATCCTGGTCAAACCGGGGAACTTCATGGTGATGGACGAACCGACCAACCACCTGGACATCATCTCTTCGGAGATGCTCATCGATGCCCTGCAGGATTTCGACGGCACCCTCCTCTTTGTGTCCCACAATCTTTCCTTTGTGAACCGGCTCGCTACAAAGATCTGGGATATCCGGGACGGTGCGATTGTGGAGTACCCCGGAACGCTCCATGAGTATTTCGACCACCTTGCGGGAAAGGAAGCGGAGGCGGAGGCCGAACAGGACCGACAGGAGGAGAGTGAAGAGGACGATACGCCCTCCCGGCAAAAGAGAAAAACATTGCGAAGAGAAAAAGCGGAGAAACGCAGCCTCATTAGCGCCGCGCTGAAACCCATTCAAACAAAGCTCAGGCAGCTTGAAGAGAGAATCGATGAAATGGAAAACCGAAAAACGGAACTGGAACTGCTCCTCGCGGACCCGGACTTCTTTAAAGACAAAAGCAAGAGCGTTCCTCTTCTCAATGAATACGGCGAGCTGAGGAAAAAACTGGACGAACTCATGGGCAGATGGGAGTATCAGCAGGAACAGCTGGAAACAGCCAAAAGAGAGTTGGGAGTCAGTGATCAGTAAACAGTCGCCAGTGAACAGCAGAGGAACGGTGCAAGGTACAAGGTGCACGGAATAAAGCAAGTGACAAGTGACAAGTGACGAGTCACAAGTAAAACACTTAAGGTCTTTCTCGTCACTTGTCACTTGTCACTCGTCACTGAACCGAGAAGGCATCCTTCATGAACATCAATGAAAAACACAAGAGGCTCTTGATCGAATTGGGGCTTAAGGAGGAGGATTTCATTCTCTTCGACGGTAAGACCGTGACCTACGAGTTCGATGGGTCGAAAGGAGTTCGCATTTACGATCCCTACTACAGCACGTCCTACAAGGAATACATCGACGTGGACGGCTGGAGTTCATGGAGCACGGAACAGGACTCCTTCATTTCGGACATCCTGCACGAAGCTAAGGCCGAGGCAGAACGAAGGGAAAAGCTGAGCCCCAAGCCCACGCAGGACGAACTCGCCCAGTCGATGAAGGTAAAGTTCGGAAAAGAGTAACATCTTGGTAAAGTTCAAAAGTGTTTGCATGGGCTCACAAACAGATCTCATGCGACCAGCCTGACATCGGACAGGGCTGGGACGTTTTCCGGAGTGACTCTTATGAGAAGGCGTTTGTCAAGAGGTCGACGTGGCGACCCTGGTTTTCCCGGACATCTCACTCTTATCCGCACTCTTTGATTGGGCTGCCGTTGCCCGGTGCATGGTAGTGTCCGT
>Ga0209450_10000249_pt1 | contig 29394 bp, 23 predicted proteins | sample FrelakmetLWP11LW_FD_187149 | JGI IMG/M metagenome (GOLD analysis project Ga0209450, IMG submission 187149) | Freshwater lake sediment microbial communities from the University of Notre Dame, USA, for methane emissions studies - LWP11 LW (SPAdes)... | ecosystem: Environmental > Aquatic >...
GAATGACCAGAATTCAGAATCTGACAAATGTAGATAATTTGCATGGTAATAATTTCCCGACATTAAGAATATTATGTTAAATTATCATAAAAGTTGCGGAGTAGTCAGCATCTGCTTAAAGGCACATGAGAAAGCCTCCGGATGAAAAAAATATGTAATTTTACCTGTATAACCTATACAGGATTATGATCCAAAGAATGCAAACAGTCTATTTGTTACTGACGACAATACTATCAGTCGGTTTCCTTAACGGGCATATTATTAAATTCGCTGAAGGACCTAAAAATGTTCTTTATGTAGGTTCAGATGGCATCAGGATTATGGATAATATCGGGGGATCTGAGACTATTTGGATCCTTTTACTTCTTACTTCTTTGATTGTTTTGATTGTCCTGATATCACTAATAACAGTATTCCTGTACAGGAAAAGAAAAATCCAAATGAAGCTGGCTGCTGGCCTTATAGTTCTTGTTTGTCTGCTGATCCTTGCTGCAGCATATTATTATATTTCTGTAACAATGAAATATAGTGGCGAAATCAAGCCTGGCATAAACGTCATTATTCTGCCTATCCTGCTGGTGCTTTCTTACCTGGCTTACAGGGGAATAAAAAAGGATGAGGAGCTCGTCAAATCGTATGACAGGCTTCGCTAGATAATATGAAGGTTCTCCTGGTTTGTGATCTTCTCGCAATAATGGCATTTAAGCGAAACATTTTTCTTTGATACTACTTTGAAACGGGTTGTTACCGGCTCAAAATTGGTGATGCATTTAGGATTCATGCATCTGGCTATCCCGACAATTGTATCAGGCACTTCAACAACTTTCTTCTCAACAACCTCATAGTCCTTTATGATATTGAGCTTGGCGTCAGGCGCCACAAGCGCAATCCTGTTTATGTCGTCGTCGGCAAAGAACTTTTCAGAGATCTTAATAATGGCTTTCTTTCCCAGCTTCTTGCTCTCGAGGTTCGTCCCGAAAGTAATCTGCTGATCTATCCTGTCGAGACCGAGTATCTGTATGACCTTAAAGAGGTGCTTTGCGGGGATGTGATCAATGACAGTTCCATTCTGAATTGCACTTACGCTTAACTGTTTTGGTTCTTTTTTCATGGTTCAGCCCTCCTTCAGTTATATTCCTAAAAGTGTACAAAGTATTGCCTGCCTGGTGAATACACCATTCAAAGCCTGTTCAAAATAATATGCCTTCGGATTTGAATCCACATCGGTGGAGATCTCATTCACCCTTGGCAGAGGATGCAGAATCCGCATATTATGCTTTGTATTGCTCAGCATCGAGTTTCTGAGAACATAGACATTCTTCACTTTTTCATACTCAATGGGATCTGAGAATCTTTCTTTCTGTACCCTGGTCATATAAATAATATCTGCCCTGGAAATTATTTCTGTGAAATCAGTATGCTCATAATATTTAAGTCCAAGGTTATCGAGATAAAGCTTGAATTCATCAGGCATCCTCAGTTCTTCGGGTGAAATGAAATTGAATGTCGCGTTCCATCTCGACATTGCCATCATCAGCGAATGCACTGTCCGGCCATATTTCAGATCACCCACCATGAATATATTAAGGTTGTCGAGGGTTCCCTGTGTTTTTCTAATTGAATAAAGGTCTAACATTGTCTGCGTAGGATGCTGGTTGGCACCGTCGCCTGCATTTATTACAGGTACTGAGGCAACTTCGCTTGCATACCTTGCACTGCCTTCAATAGGATGCCTCATTACAATAAGATCGCTGTAGCTGCTGACCATCTTGATCGTATCATGCAGTGTCTCTCCTTTTGAAACACTTGAACTCGAAGGATCCGAAAATCCAACTATTTTCCCTCCCAGCCTGTTGATAGCGCTCTCAAAGCTGAGTCGTGTTCGGGTTGAAGGTTCAAAAAAAAGCGTTGCTACAACTTTGCCTTCGAGCAGCTTCCTGACAGGCTGTTTTTCGAATCCTTCAGCCATGTCAAGTATTCTAATGATCTCCTCTTTGGAGAAATCATCAATTGAAACTAAACTCCTGATTTTCATTGGATTTGAAAATTAAGGTAGGAACAATGATCGTGGTTTAAAAATAGTCAGGAAAACGCATTTATGTGGTAAATGTTGATAATTAATTAACAACTTTTACCCTTTTTGCTATTTGCTATCTGACAAAGAGCAACCTGTATTTCAATCCTTCAATTCTTGAAAAACGTGCAATTATCTTTTCCCTTGATGAGAGCCTGAAGCTTACCCTGATCCTGCATTCAAGGTCAAAAGAATGTTCTGCTTGCCCTGCGTCTTCCTCTTTGATGATTTTCATTACATCGTTCATCGCACCATACGGATATGTGATCTCATATGATTCCTCTACAATATGATCAATGATTTCAGCAGCACTCAGGGCAGAATATGCCGCTGACTTATAGGCATTTATCAAACCGCTGACACCCAGGAGAGTTCCTCCGAAATGCCTCGAGACTACAATCAGAACATTGGTAAGTCCGAAAGATTTTATTTGCCCCAGTATGGGTCGGCCTGCTGTTCCTGAAGGTTCCCCGTCATCATTCGCTCTCCAGATATCTTCTTTTAAACCCAGGAGATACGCATAGCAATGATGCCGTGCTTCATGATGTTCTTTTCTTATCCCCTCAATTATGGGCTTAATCTCCTTTTCATCTGATACCGGGAAAGCTGCTGAGATGAACCTGCTTCCTTTCTCCTTGTAAAGTCCGGTAGCGGCCGCCCTGATGGTCCTGTATTTATCAGTTTCTGACATGCATGATAAATCTCATTTGCTCGAAAAATCAGCCCGCAAATTAATAAAACTGTTCGTCTGATTACTCCGTTTTGCTAAAAAATCATACTTTTGTTGTAATCGATTTTAATCATGGGCGTATTACTGGATGAGAAGGATCTTCAGAAACTAATTGTAATTGGTGACAGGATCCTGATAAAGCCAAAAACACCGCAATCAAAGACCAAAAGCGGACTTTACCTTCCGCCTGGTGTGAATGAAAATGAAAAGGTCCAGATCGGCTATGTTCTTAAAGTAGGCCCAGGTTATCCGATACCTTCAGTAAATGAAGCAGATGAACCGTGGAAAAACAGGACGGATGAACCCAAATATGTTCCACTCCAGCCAAAAGAAGGCGATCAGGCGGTCTACCTCCAGAACAGTGCGATTGAGATCGAATTCAACAATGAAAAACTTATTGTGGTCCCGCATTCGGCTATATTGCTGCTTTTAAGAGACAATGGTCTCTTTGAATAATATTATAACCAATGGATCCTGAAATTCTCAAAGGAAAAAAGATTCTCATCGTCGAGGATGACTTGTCGAGTCGATTGTACCTGAACAAGATACTGGAGAAAACAGGAGCTGTAATCCTGAATGCAGGGGATGGACAGGAAGCTTTGGATATGGTTTCCAGTGAGCACGGTATTAAAATAATTCTAATGGATATTCAGCTTCCTGTAATGGACGGATACACTTCAGCAAAACATATCAGAAAACTTGGACTCGATATTAAAATAATAGCTCAGACAGCCTACGGTTTTTCCGGCGATATGGAGAATATGCTCACATCCGGATTTGACGACTTCCTTATTAAGCCTATATATTCAGGCCAGCTTTTAGAAAAATTGATAGGCTCTCTGGCCTGAAATTAATATCATTGCTGATCATTCAAGATATACAGAAATCCTTCTGAACTCCTTTCTGAATTCCTCTATTTCATATTTCCACCTTTCATTCTCAATCCTTGTGTCTTGCCGGTTCATAAGCGTTGTCCTCATTCCATGATCACCCGAAAGAATATCGAACGGCATTAGCTTCTCTTCATATTCATAGGGAGGGGCATTAAACTTTAATGAATCCCCGGGCGAAGTCTCAATTACGGCATCAAGGATCTCCAATACCGTTGAAACAGGAAAATATTTTTCAGGCTGGGTTACATGTATCTGTAAGCCGTAGCAGACAATGTCTCTGTATTTATTAAAGGTTGGAATGAATTCATGCTTTCTGAAACTGCATCCTCCTGGCATTCTTTTTTTAAGTCTTCCCAGCAGCCTGTTTGTGTTGATAAATGGAGCTCCGAAGACCTCAAATGGTATCGTTGTTCCCCTGCCTTCGGATAGATTCAATCCTTCTATCAGGACTGTGCCGGGATAAACTATGGCAGTCTGCAGCGTAGGCATATTGGGAGAGGGGAGAACCCATGGAAGGCCGGTTTCGGAGAATAATGAATTTCTTCTCCATCCCTCCATCCAAATAATATTCAGGTCACATGTACGATAATATTTTTCCTTAAGCCAGAGAACCATTTCTCCCATCGTCATCCTGTGGCAAAGAGGAATGGAGGCTCCACCTACGAACGTAAAATACTCCTCTTTCAGAACCGGTCCGTCCCATGGAACCTTTCCAATAGGATTTGGCCTGTCAAGTATCCAAACCGGAATACCAGCCTCCATGCATGCTTCCATACATTGCTTTACTGTCCATACATATGTATAAAGCCTCGCTCCAACATCCTGAAGATCAATTAACAGGATATCTATTTCTTTAAGCATCTCCGGTGTGGGTTTCCTGTTACTTCCATAAAGACTGAATACTGGAATGCCATTTCCCTTCTGACTTCCTCCTTCCCATTCTATCATATTGTCCTGGGTCTGGCCATAGATACCATGCTGAGGACCAAAAACAGCCCTGATAATGCAATCCTTTCTTCCTGAAAAAATGTCAATTATATGAGTATAATCCCTGGTTATACTTGGTGCATGACAAAGAATTCCAATCTTTTTACCGCGCAGCTTATCCGGGAGTTTATCAGCAATTATCTCAAGTCCGGTCTTTACCATATCACAAATATATACTAATAAAATATAAGTACTTTTCAATAATATTTTTAAGTTTATAGAATTAAAAGTCTGAAAATATGGAATACAAAAAATCACTCAGGCTTGCCGCTTTACTGCTTCTGGTATTATTCTCATCATGCGGTAAGAATGAAAAACAGGACATTGTCATCCTTGAAACAACTGATCTTCATGGAGTGATAATGCCCTACGATTACATCGAAAAAGAACCTCTTGATGCTTCTCTTGCAAATTCTGCAAGCTATATCAGGTACCTCAGGAACCATGATAATCCCGTGTTTCTTCTGGATAACGGAGATAACCTGCAGGGGCAGCCCGCCGTATATTATTATAATTTCATTGATACAGTCTCGCCTCATCTTCTGTCCGAAGCAATGAACTGGCTGGGTTTTGATGCCGCCTCGGTCGGTAATCATGATATCGAGGCCGGTCATGCCGTCTATGACAGGCTGGTATTGGAATATAATTTTCCACTTCTTGCTGCCAATGCCGTGGACAAAAAAAGTGGAAAACCCTATTTCACTCCCTTTGTGATACTTGAAAAGAACAATATCAGAATAGCCGTGCTTGGCCTTATAACTCCTGCTGTTCCTACATGGCTGCCTGAAAAGCTTTATAAGGGAATTGATTTCAGGGATATGGTTGAGACTGCAAAGTTATGGATGCCGGAGATTCTTAAACAAAAACCTGACCTGATTGTAGGATTGTTCCATTCCGGCTGGGACAGGGAAGCCACGGCATCAGGAACAAATAATTCAATGAACGAAAACGGATCTGCAAGTGTTGCATACAATGTTCCAGGATTTGATATAATATTCTGTGGTCATGATCACAGACTTGCCAATGAAAAATTTGCAAACGCAATCGGAGATTCAGTTCTGATCCTGAATGGCGGGAGCAGATCTGCCGATATTGCACAGGCTGATGTTTCCTTTTCAAAGAACAGGATCACCGGTAAAATGAAGAAAACCATCTCAGGCAGGATTGTTGAAGTTAAAAATTTCAAGCCTGACGATGATTTCATTAAAACCTTTTCCCTGCAGGACGAAACCATAAGGAATTATGTTAATAAGGTAATTGGAAATTCGGCCGCAGCTATCTCTTCAAGGGATTCCTATTTCGGATCCTCTGCATTCGTTGATATGATTCATTCAATACAGCTGGAGATAACCGGAGCCGAAGTCTCATTTGCTGCGCCACTATCCTTTGATGTGAAAATTCCAAAGGGACAGATAACGGTGGGCGATATGTTCAAGCTTTACAGGTTCGAGAACATGCTGTACACTATGGAACTTACCGGTGGGGAGATAATAAAATACCTTGAATATTCGTATTCGGAATGGCTCAATACCATGAAGAATGCCGGCGATTATCTGTTAAAATACAGACTAGGACAAGACGGTAAGCCGGTACTTTCAGACAACAAGGCATGGCTCAGGAAACAGTCCTATGATTTTGATTCTGCCGCCGGGATTGACTATGTGGTAGATGCAACTAAGCCTGAAGGCCATAGGGTCAGGATTATCTCCATGGATGATGGCAGTCCGTTTATTGACCAGAAGACCTACAAGGTAGCTGTTAACTCTCATAGAGGTAATGGGGGAGGCGGTCACCTGGTTGAAGGTGCAGGTATTAAAAGCGTTGAGCTAAAGTCACGCGTGGTATCATCAACCGACAGGGACCTCAGATATTATATTTTGAAGTCAATTGAAGAAAAGAAAACAATTAAGCCGGCGCCACTAAATAACTGGAAAATTATTCCTGAAACGTGGGTTGAATCTGCTTCCGCGAGGGAAAGAGCTCTTCTGTTTGGCTCTGAAAAATGATTGATCAGTCTGTAAATCAGGAAGTAAAATATATCAGGTTGTATTTTCGTTATCTTTAATGTCATGTAAATTGCATCCTCGTTTTAACTATAACTTATTTTAAGTGAAGAAGAATTCAGGGAAAGAGAACGGAGATAAGCTGCCACTTGTTGAAGAATTTTATTCCATACAGGGAGAAGGCTATCATGCAGGGAAGGCAGCATATTTCATTCGCCTGGGAGGTTGTGATGTAGGATGCAGCTGGTGTGATTCCCGCTTCACATGGAATCCTGAAATGTACCCAATGGTGAATACGGATGATATTATTAGCCGTGCAGCAGGCTCAGGTGCTGATTCAGTGGTTGTTACTGGTGGTGAACCACTTATGTGGAACCTCGACCTTCTATGTGAAGGACTAAAAAGGAACAATATTTGTACATACCTTGAAACATCAGGAGCATATCCTTATAGCGGAACATGGGACTGGCTATGCCTTTCGCCTAAGCGGAATATGCCTCCGGAAAAAAGTATTTGCCAGTTAGCTGATGAACTTAAAGTTATTATTGAAGAGAAAGATGATCTTGAATGGGCAGAAAAATACAGCAAAATGGTAAGCAAAAAATGCCGGCTCTTCCTTCAGCCTGAATGGAGCAGATTCGAAACCATCATTCCGGAAATTGTCGGTTATGTCAGGAAGAATACGGAATGGAGGATCTCGCTTCAGGTACACAAATACATGCATATTCCCTGATTTAATAATGAGGTGCTTCTTAATAATATTGCTGATTCTTGTCTCATGCTCGACTTCCAGGGATGGCCTGGGTCAAAGCCTTCATACTTCGTCTAACAAAGCGCTCAGGCTATATAATGAAGCCCTTACGTATTATGATTACAGTAACCTTGATAAGGCTGAGGAAGTATTCCTTCAGGCGGTTGCTCTGGATCCTAAGTTCTATGAGGCATATATGATGCTGGGAGAGATCAGTACAAAAAGAAGGAATTTCACTGAAGCTGTAAAACATTATCGTTCGGCGCTTAATATTGATTCTACCTCATACAGACCGGTTTTCCTGAATCTTGCAAACGCGGAGTTCATGTCTGGTGATTATGTCAGTGCGCTGGTTCATTATAAAACTTATTTAAAACAACCAGGGATATCAGAGAAAAACCGTCCCGTTGCCTTGCGGAACATCAGAAATTGTGAATTTGCAATCGAAGCTGTCAAAAAACCTGTCCTCTTCAATCCTGAAAGCGTCGGACCCGGCATAAATACTGAAGATGATGAGTACTGGCCTTCCATTACAGCTGATGGTCAGACCTTAATGTTCACCAGACAGGTATATACAAGCTATGCACGGCCAATGACAGGAGGATCTCAGGAAGACTTCTATGTCAGCTACAATGACGGTGACAAATGGGGTAAAGCATTTAATGCCGGCGAACCTCTCAATACCAGGTCCAATGAGGGAGCACAGACCCTCTCCTCTAATGGAAGCTATATGTACTTCACGGCTTGCGAAAGATCAGGCGGACTTGGGAGCTGCGATATTTATTTTTCTGTGCTTACTGACGGCAAGTGGTCTGTTCCACATAACCTGGGATGGCCGGTGAACACGCCCTCATGGGAATCTACTCCGTCCATCAGTGCCGATGGCAACCTTCTCATCTTTACAAGCAACAGACAGGGTGGTTTCGGAGGTAAAGATCTATGGTATTCATTAATTACAAAAAAGGGAACCTGGTCTGTTCCTGTCAACCTCGGAAATGCAATAAATACTGATGCTGATGAAATGTCTCCGTTCATTCATTTCGATGGAAAAACTCTTTATTTTGCCTCAAATGGTTTGCCTGGATTGGGAGGATTTGATATTTATATGACCAGGATGGCCGAAGACAGCACATGGTCAGAACCGAAAAACCTTGGTTATCCTATCAATACTCCAAGCGATGAGACAGGTTTGATAATCGACGCAGGAGGTCAGAAAGCCTATTTCTCCTCTAAGCGCGATAATAAGAACGGAAAGGATATATTTTGTTTTTCTCTCGATGAATCTGTAAGGCCCGATCCTGTATCATACCTGAAAGGAAAAGTGGCCGACAAAGAGACAGGGAAATTCCTCAAGGCAGATTATGAGCTGATAAACCTTTCAACGAACAAGGTAACTATACGAAGCACGACAGATGATAACGGGAATTTTCTTGTCTGTCTTCCTTCAGGATACAACTATGGAATTAATGTTACAAAATCAGGATATTTGTTTTATTCCGAGAATTTCATGTTTGAAGGAGTCCATACGGTAATGCAACCTCTCATAAAAAGGATCAACCTTAGTACTGCAAAAGTGGGAGAGAAGATGCTGCTTTCCAATGTTTTTTACGGGATAGACTCCTGGGAATTGAAGCCGGAATCCGTAGAGGAGCTTAACAACCTGGCTGATCTTATTTCATACAATAAGGATATTATCGTAGAGATAGGAGGCCATACTGATTCAACCGGCACTGACCAGCATAATCTTGTATTATCTGAAAAAAGAGCGCTTTCTGTTGTTAATTATCTTATTAATAAAGGTATAGCTTCAGAACGATTGACTTACAAAGGATATGGTAACACTACTCCCATGAGTGATAATGTCACCTATGAGGGAAGGAGACTCAACCGCAGAACAGAAGTCAAGGTGGTCGCACGGAAAAAATAAAAATGGCCGTATTGGTGACGGCCATTTTTCACTCATGCTCGAAATAATCAGACATTGCTGTAATAAAAAAATCAGATTGCGATCATGGAATTGAGGTATTTGTCTATGTTGATATCTGAGCTACCAGCTTCCTTTACCGGAATGGAAAAATAAAAGCCGGTACCTGTGAGGCAGTTACATTCTATCCACACAGTGCCGCCCAAAACTGAAATAAGTTTCTTGGCCAGGGTGATGTTAACCGCTGAGACTGTATCGTTGAATTTGGCAAGCGATTCATTCAGATCTTCAGTATGAAGAAATTCTTTGCATTTGAAATAACCCTGGCCGGAATCGAGAACATGGAAGGTTACAGTATTATCCCTGAAATCGTAACCAATCTTTATATACCCTGATTTGGTGTTTTTCAAAGAATTCTGGAAGAGAGCACGAATTACCCTGAATACCCTGTCAGAATCAATGAATACTATGTTTGAATCGTGCATGCTGCTTTCTGTCACAAGTACAACATCCTGAGGACCTTCTCTTTTCAATACTTCCCTGAATTCAGAGAGAAGCTCGTCGAGGATGCTGCTTAGTTTGCATTTTCTGAGATCAGTTTTCTGACTGCCCGAATCAATAATTGCCGAATCAAGAAAATTATCCACCAATCCAATGAGCTGTTCACACGAAGCAAGTATCTGGTTGCTGAACTCCTCTCTCTCTGAATCATCGGCGGAGTCCCTCTTCATAAGGTATGAAAACGCCACAATGGCATTCATGTGCGTTCTCACTTCGTGTGACATCCCGGTCAGGATTGTTGGACATTTGATCATACTATCATTTTGCAGAGCATCAACCTTATCCCTGGCTTCATTATTAGCAATGCCATCAACACCTGTTCCTTTTTTATTTATAATAAGGTCTCGCATTTTTGGAAAATCTTATTTACCTGATTCTTCTGAGGACTTTCCGTGCATCTTTGCTGTAAATGCTTTCGGAATTCCTGATCATGATCAGCTGGTCAACTGCTTTGGTTTGCTCATTGGTTCTGATATAGCATAATGCAAGGTACCATTGTGCATCCTCAATATAATAGTTGTCGTTATTGACCACGATGTTTGTAAATGATTGTTCTGCAACAGGAAAGTTTTTCTCCTCAAAGTTGGAAACACCATAAAGCATGGTCGACTCCATGTCTTCCGGATTTTCTTCCAGCACTTTGTTGAAGAATAATGCTGCAGTACTGTAGTCGTGTATACTATAATAGTCCAGCGCCGTTTTGTAGTTGTCGTCTGTTATGCTCTCAGCCGACCTGGAGGCAGCGATTCCTTCATAAGGTTTATGAAACCTGTCGAGAATCTCATCTGCAGTAAGGTTTTTTCCGCTGAACATTAACAGGCTGCCAAGCAAAATGAAAGCAGTAATCACAGCTGCATACCTGATAGGCGATTGTCTGCGGCGATTTCTGGAAGGAATTGCCTCTGCTCTCTGTTTTTCAATGACGCGGAGCTTGTTCCTGAGCTGGAGCGAAGAATAGTCGGTCAGTACCATTTCGGTCTTTGCCCGTAGCTTAACCTCGTCCCGTAAATTGCTGTTTCCTTTAAGTTCCTTCTGGAACCATTGCTTTTCAGCATCATCCATCTCACCGGCATTAAACTTTTCGATGAAATAGGAGAAATCAATTGTTTTCATAGAATTGAATTATTTGATTTTTTTCTCAATATTTTCATTTATAAATATTCTGGTCCATGCATTTAACTTCACGCATATTCCTTCAAATAACTGTGTATCAGCAATAAGAGATTAAATAACAACCTCTCGTAGATGCACCAGTCTCAACCGGTCTAACTGACCCGCAACAATCTGATCATCCAAAATCAGGATGATCCCATATATTATTCTCCTGTCCTGATGAACAGGATGTATTGTATTCTTTATCAGATTTTTACCGGAGGAATTGGGGGTTTCAATGTTCCGTCGCCTTCACTTTCACCACCACGCACTTTAATCATTTCATCATTTGATAATGCAAACTCAGTAAATAGATCACTTGTTTTTTTGAAATTCAGGGTTTTCATTTTCTTAATTGTTTTAATTATTATTTATAAATTCAGGGTAATTCTTATCAGTGTTTTCCAATACTACATGTAATAACTACCCGATTTGTGACACGAAAAATTCAATTATTTTTAAAATATTTTTTTTGTACTTGAAAATCAATAACTTGCAAGGGCAATTTTTTTGAAATGAAATTGAAATATTTGACAATAACAGATATTATTGAGATATTTAGGAGGGAAAACAACATAATCTGATGCTTAAAAAGCAATTATTTCTGATATTCTCATTAACGCTGATCTTTTTTGCAGGTTTTCAATGCTATGCTTCATGGATACCGGAGCCGGACAGGTTTGATCAGGTTGGAGCCAGGATAAAGCATCTTGCAAGTGTAAAAGATACTGCTGGACTTATAATGGTCTCCGATAGTCTTCAGCGTTCACTCCAATTTCATAAAGGCGACAGTTCCGAAATTGCTGATATCTATTATTATTCAGGTGTATGCTATCTTCTTTCGGCGAAATTCAATCTTGCATTAAACAATTTTGGAAGATGCATCGAATTGAAAAAACAGCTTTATTATGAGGATAGCAGATATGCTAATGCCCTCTTCAATGCCGGTATTACCTGTCATTATCTTGGCGACTTCATCCGGTTTATCAGTTATATGGAAGAGTACGCAAACCTGGCGGTAAGGCTGTACGGAGAATATGCAGGTCAGGTTGCAGAAGCATATTCGGCACTTGCAGGTGCTTCGATAGAATGTCTTGATTATGAGGCTTTTGTTGATTACTCCATCAAGGCCTTAGCAGTATTAAATCATGACAGGGATGCTCTTGACAGCCGGGGACTCAGCAGCCTCTATAACACAATTGGCGTAGGTTATGCTAGGATGGGTGATTATGCAAAGGCAAGGATATACCTTGAGAAAGCTGAGTCGGTGATAAAAGAAAAAAATCTGGCTCCCGATGAAAACTATATAAACCTGATAAACAGCCTGGCTTTTACATACGGAAACCTTGGCCTTCCGGATAAAGAGGCAGATTATTTTTCTAAAGGCATTGATCTGGCTGTTGACAATAATTCCAATCTGGCATTCAATCTGATCAATAATTATGCAAATTCACTGGCCCGGTCAGGTGATGTCGCTAAAGGAGGGAAACTTCTTTCAGGAGTTGCGAAGAGAGCAAAAGGAGTTTATGGTCACGAATCGCGATCGTATATTGAGGTGCTTAATAATTATGCAATTTACCTGTCCGATTTTACAGATGATCCTAAAAAAGTGCTTGCTATTTATGACACTCTTTTGACATATCTCGGGAGCCATGAAAATGACTTTGTTATGCGATCACAGGTCCTTTCTGGTTATGCCAGGATACTGTTTAAAACCGGCGAAAACAAAAAAGCCTTAGTTATCATAAGGGACCTGTTATTCAGCGCTCGTGGGAAAGATATAAATGCCGATGTCATTGAAAATCCTCCAATAGATTCCATAACTGTCGACAGAAGCTCTTTACGTCTTCTCCAGCTTAAATACAATATATTAAAGCGAATGCACTCTGATTCAGGCAATCAGACTATTCTCGAAAAGGCTGCGGAAACCTCGGAACTTGTAATATCCCTGATCGACAAAATACGGATAACCATAACTGAAGAAGAGAGCATACTGGTGCTTGGAGATAATTTCAGGAATTCTTATCTGAATGCCATACGCGATTTTGAACTTTGCTACCGGAGAACAGGTGATCGTCATTTCCTGGAAAAAGCTTTCGAATATGCTGAAAAGAGCAAAGTGGCAGGACTTCTTGCCGCCACGCGACAGATGAAGGCAGTGCAGTTTCATATACCTGACGAGCTGGCTCAAAGAGAGAAAGCCCTTCAAAGAGAAATAGGCTTCTATAATTCAAGGATCTCATTAGAAAATGAAAAGGAGAAGCCCGATCAGGTTGTTCTTGAGGTATGGAATCAAAATCTGCTTGCAGCAGTTGCTTCACGCGATGCCCTTGTCCTGACCTTTGAGAAAGATTACCCTGAGTACTTCACTCTTAAATATAATACCCGCGTACCACACATGGAGGAGATACCCTCAATAATAGGAAGGAGATATAATTACATCAACTATGTCCTCGCCGATTCTGTTATTTATATTTTCCTGGTGAACAGTAAATTCCAGGAAATGCTGACCATCAGCATAGATTCTTCCTTTATGACAAGCCTCGGTGATTTCAGAAACCTCCTTTCAGATCCATCACATTCGGAAGCAGCAAGAACAAAATTCACAAATTACCAGAGGATTGGCTATGATCTTTACGAAACACTTATCGAGCCTGTGGAAAAATACCTATACTCGGATAATCTCCTGATTTCATCTGATAATATTCTTTCATACCTGCCATTTGAAACTTTTATCACATCAAAATATGAAGGCAGCGATATCCTTTACCGCAAGCTTGATTACCTGATGAATGATTATAATATCTCGTATGTTTATTCTGCAACATTTATGAATGAGAATATCCAGAAGCATTTCAATGGAAAAAACAGCCTTGTAGCTTTTGCTCCTTCATATCCCGAATCACTTAACTTGGACTCATTGTTTGCCGAAAGGCAGGCCGGCAACATCCTGCTGGATCTTCCGTACGCCAGGCAGGAGGCTGAATATGCGGCAGGCATTTCAGATGGCGTCCTATACCTCAATGCTGAAGCCAGGGAAGAGACTTATAAATCAGAAGCAGGAAAATACAGCATTATTCACCTGGCAATGCATACAATTGTAAATGACCAGAGTCCGATGAATTCTGCAATGATCTTTGCGCAGCCGGGTGATTCAATTAACGACGGCCTCCTGCGCACCTATGAAGTGTATGGAATTCCGCTGAAGGCAAAAATGGTAGTACTGAGTTCATGCAATACCGGTAACGGACTGTTTTCGTCAGGGGAGGGTATTCTAAGCCTGGCACGCGGATTCCTGTACTCAGGAAGCGAGTCGGTGGTTATGTCACTATGGCAGATCGAAGACAGATCCGGTACAGAAATAATAAAGATGTTCTATGATAACCTTAAGACAGGAATGCCGAAAAGCAGAGCATTGAAAAAAGCCAGGCATGAGTACCTTAAAAATTCAAGCCAGCTGAGGTCGCATCCGTATTTCTGGTCAGCGCTGGTTGTATTCGGTGATAATTCTGCTATCTATTTTCCCTGGAAAATGGCAGCTGGCATTCTTCTTGCTTTTATTGCTGCAGGAACATTGCTGTTCTTTTATTTGCGGAAGCGTAAATACTCCTGATATTCAGGATCTTCCTTTATTATCTCCATCAGGGCTTCCTTGCTGAGATATTTTTTTCTCCGCGCATATACCTCATTCTTCAGCTTCATCATTCTGGCAATTTCTTCATAAGAATATCCTTCTGAAAACAGCCTTAGAATATCCTGGAATTCAGGACTGAGCTTCTCAAAAGCCCTGCTGACAATTTTCTCAAACAGGAAATCGCTCGCATCTTCCTGAACCGAATCATCAGGAATATCTGCATAAAGTTCAGCAGTATCCTTTTTCATCCGCAGATTATTGCTCCAGATATTTTTGGCAACGCCGAAAAAATAGCCTTTAAGATCAGTGGTGAGAACGAGTGTATTATCGCAGATCTGTTTGTAGAGTATAATAATCGTATCCTGGAAAACATCGGAAACATCGTCCGGGGTGCCGCTGTTCTTAATCACATGACTTCTGACTGATTGAAAATAATTGTCATACAGCCAGTTCAGGGTCTTGTCATCCTGCTTCTTAACACCCTCTATTATGTTTCTATCTGATAATCTATTAAACAACCCCGTGCAGATTGCGAATCAAACAGCAAATATAGCATTTCCAAAAACCAATACTATTGAAAAGCCCCGAAGCTTCGGTTTTATAATGCCTGCCGCTCGGTTCTAATCAAATTATAAATATCTTTACTCATTAACTTTCCTGAGGACCAAAATGTCATTCTCTTTTGTTAAACAGCCTGATGCAATGGATTGCGGGCCTGCATGCCTTAAAATGGTTGCAGCTTTTTATAAAAGGAATTTCTCACTCGAATCCATCCGCAGGAAATGCTATATAACCAGGGAGGGAGTTTCTTTCCTTGGCCTTTCTGAAGCCGCTGATTCCATGGGCTTCAGGACTCTCGGCGTCAGGATCCCTTTTGATATGCTTGCAGGAAGTGTTCCGATGCCATGCATAGTCCACTGGCATCAGAAGCACTTTATAGTCGTTTACAAAATCAGGAATGACCAGGTATGGGTTGCTGATCCTGCAGCAGGATTGATTAAATATTCGCGTGAGGAATTTCAGAAGAGCTGGGCATCCACTGTAACTGATGGAAAACCAGCAGGACTTGTGCTCATAATTGAACCAACCCCAAAGCTTTCCGAGCAGGAAGCCGACCAGGAAAAAGCACACGGTTTCAGGTTTCTCTTAAAGTATTTCAAACTTTATGACAGGTATCTTTTCCAGCTGATTCTGGGGCTCCTTATTGGTAGTCTGATACAACTGATCTTACCTTTTCTTACCCAGTCAATAATTGACATTGGTATTAACTCGAACAATTTAAGCTTCATCTATCTGATCCTGTTTGCTCAGCTTGCACTGGTTATTGGACGGATGTCAGTTGAATTTATCAGAGGCTGGCTTCTTCTTCATATCGGTACCAGGGTGAACGTTGCTGTTATCTCGGGATTTCTCCAGAAACTGATGTCATTGCCTATAGCTTTTTTTGATACAAAGCTTACCGGCGACATACTCCAGCGCATCGACGACAATAACAGAATAGAGGAATTTCTGACCTCAGCAAGCCTTAACATACTTTTTTCATTCTTTAACCTTCTCATCTTCGGAATTGTCCTTGCAATCTACAATCTTAATATCCTTTTATTGTTTCTTGCAGGAGCTGCTCTCTATGTAATTTGGGTTTCACTCTTCATGAAGTCGAGGGCGCGCCTCGACCAGCAGAGGTTCAGGCAAATGTCTGTGGCAGGAACACAGATGATAACCATTGTAAACGGGATGCAGGAGATAAAGCTTAACCAGACTGAAACTAGCATGCGATGGGACTGGGAAAGGATACAGGCTTCACTCTTCGGACTTAAAACTAAAGCTCTGGGGCTGATCCAGTATCAGTCTGCAGGAGCTACATTCATCAATGAGGTCACCAATTTCGGGATCACCGTAGTTGCAGCTACTTCGGTACTGAAGGGCAATATGACACTTGGGATGATGCTGGCAGTTCAGTTTATCATAGGACAGCTTAATGTGCCGCTAAGCCAGATCATTGGATTCTTCCGTGTTTCACAGGATGCAAGGATGAGCCTCGACAGGCTGTCTGAAGTCCATGATATGCAGGAAGAGGAACCTGAGCCGGAGATGAAGGTGCGAAAGCTTCCGGATAAGAAGGATATATTCATAAATAATGTTTCATACCAGTATGAAGGGCCAAGATCACCGTTTGTTCTTAAAGATGTTGACCTGTTTATTGAGGAGAATAAAACTACAGCCATTGTAGGAACGAGCGGAAGCGGAAAAACAACTCTGTTGAAATTGCTGCTGGGTTTTTACCAGCCTGTCGGTGGTGAAATACTTATCGGAGATACCAGGCTGTCGAATCTCAGCCTTAAAGTCTGGAGGGAAAAAACAGGTGCAGTAATGCAGGATGGATTCCTCTTCCCTGAAACGATAGCCTACAACATTGCTCCCGGCATATATGAAATAGATGAAGAGAAGCTTGCAAAGGCAGTTGAGATTGCAAACATCAGGGGATTCATAGAATCACTGCCGCTCGGTTATAACACAAGAATAGGAGTGAACGGACATGGACTCAGCGAAGGTCAGAAGCAGAGACTGCTTATAGCCAGGGTTATTTATAAGAATCCTGATTTCATAATATTCGATGAGGCCACTAACTCACTTGATGCAGGAACTGAAAAGGCAATTGTCGAAAACCTTGAAGAATTCTTCAGCGGAAAGACTGTGATCATCGTTGCCCACAGGCTTAGCACGGTAAGACATGCAGGCAAGATAGTAGTCATGGACGGTGGCAGGATTGTTGAAACTGGCACACATGCCTCTCTTATTAAAAGCCATGGTGCATATTATAACCTCGTGAAGAACCAGCTCGAGCTTGGTACATGAAATTGAAGGATGAAGGAGAAGAAAGCAGAAATATTGTATTCGGATCAGGTGAACGAGATAATCTCTGATCCTCCAAAGAAGATAATCAGATGGGGCACGATAGTTATATTTTCAGTATTCGTCCTTCTGATAATTCTCGCCTGGCTCATTAAATACCCTGATATTGTCCCGGCTCCCATAGAAATCACTACCACTAATCCCCCGGTAACTCTTGTTTCAAAAAAGACAGGCCGTATAAATAAATTATACGTAACTGATGGAGAAAATGTTTCATCAGGAAAGCTTCTTGCAGTCATGGAAACAGCAGCTTTGATCACCGAATTTGAAAAACTCAGAGCTCTCACCGATACGGTCGGAAATCCTGAAAAGCTTTCTACTGCAAATTGGCCTCTATTTGCAGGACTGGGCGAGCTTCAGCCTCTCTATGCTTCTTTCCTTAAATCACTTACCGATTACGATATATACGTCTCAAATGACCTTTACGGGTTTAAGATTATCTCAATTCTGGAAGAGATAGCTGCCTTGCAGGAATATATTGGAAGACTTAAGGTGAAGGAGAGGCTTTTATCTGATAACCTGAGGCTTGAGAGAAGAAAATATGAAAGGGATTCGACGCTCTTCCTGACTAAAGTTCTGGCTGAAAGCGATTTTGAAAATTCGAAGCAGGTATTCAATAACAGCAGACTGGAGCTTCAGGAAGTAAGGCTGGAGCAATCAGCAAAATCGATATCATTGGCTGAAAAACGTCAACTGCTCCAGGATTACAGGATAATGAAGGAGGAAGAAAAAATGAAACTTGTTTCAGCCCTGAATGAGGATTGGCAGAATCTCCGGGCAGAAATGAGGATTTGGGAAATCACATATCTGCTTGTATCTCCCGTGGAAGGAACAGTCACATTCACGAAGTATTGGAGTGAAAACCAGTCGGTTATGGTTGATGAACCTGTGATGAGTGTAGTGCCGGAAAATGCTGGTGACTTTATCGGAAGGATCAATCTCAATATGCAGCGATCAGGGAAAGTAAAGGTTGATAAGCCTGTAAACATAAAACTCAGCGGCTACCCTTACCTCGAATATGGCATGGTCAGGGGGATTGTAAGATCAAAGTCGATGGTTCCTTCGGGGGATTCCTATATCATTGAAGTTATCCTTCCCGATGGGCTGACGACTTTATATGGAATGAGGCTGGAATTCACCCAGAATATGCAGGGAACAGCAGAGATACTGACAGACGATATGCGTCTCCTTCAGAAAATCATTAATCCCTTCAGGCACCTGATCTCAAAAAACAGGAACTGATCATCGCTTACTGCCCGAATAGGGCTCGTAATCATCATCCTTTGAATTAGATGAAAACTGTGAAGATGATTTCGCAGCAGATCCATTTTTATCGTTTCCGGCAGTTTTTTTTGCATACTTTCTGTAAAGGCTGAATCCTGCCAGCAACAGGAAAAAAACCAGGAAAAAAATATCTTTTGTCTTCATTCCTTAAAATAATTCCTTTTAAAAATCTGTTGATCTTGTTCATCCAAAGATATCATTTATCTGTAAAACTTTGAGTTTTAATAAATATTTCAATATTTTCGTAGCTTGAAAATTCCATGGCTGGCCATGGAAACCATTACTGATGAAAGCGAAACTATTAAGGATTGGAAATGATAATGAAAAATCCGGATGAATCTGTTCTTGATGAACAATCCGGGGCAATTGAAAATGCCTCCGGAACTGAGGAGAAACCACAAGCTGAAAAAGCGCATGAATCTGAATCACCTGCCGAAGCCGTAAACGGTGAATCGGCGACCGGCGAAACAGAAGCAAAAGCAAAAGCAAAAAAAAGACCACGAAAAGCACGGATAGTTTCCGGGGAAGAACCGGAATTAGCTGAAGAGAGTGTTGAGGGTCATGAGCTGGATGAAATAGCCCTGCCGCCTGTTGATTACTCAGGTTACTCCAAGAGCGAGCTTGTAGAGACTCTCAGCCTGATTGTGGAAAACAGGCTGCCTGCGGAGATAAGAAATGATATCGACCGCATCAAGATTTTATTCTACAAAAAGCTTAGGCAGGAAACTGAAGACAGGAAGAGTAAATTCCTGGAAGGTGGCGGGAAACCGGAAGAATATCGTGCCTGGATTGATCCCTCTGAAGCACGGGTAAAGCATCTTCTCGATAAATACAAGGAAAAGAAATCTGACTTCAACAAGGTTCAGGAGGCTGAAAAATACGAGAACCTGAAAAAAAAATATGATATTATAGATAAGATCAAAGAACTAGTCAACCGCGAAGAATCAATCAACAAAACATTTCATGAATTCAGATCCCTGCAGAATGAGTGGCATGCCATTGGCATAGTTCCGCAGAACGCATTGAAAGATCTGTGGGAAAACTATCATCATCATGTTGAGATCTTTTACGATTACATAAAAATTAATAAGGAGCTCAGGGACCTTGACCTGAAGAAAAACCTGGAATCCAAAGTCCTGCTTTGTGAGAAGGCCGAAGAACTTCTCCTCGAGCCCAATCCGGTAAATGCATTCAGATTCCTTCAGGATTATCATAATCAATGGCGGGAAATAGGTCCTGTACCCCAGGAATCGAAAAATGAGATTTGGGAGAGGTTTAAGGAGGCCACATCCCAGATCAATAAGAGGCATCATGAATATTTTGAAAAGCAGAAGGACGACCAGCGTAAAAATCTTGAGGCCAAAATAGCGTTATGCCAGGAAGTGGAGACAATTAATCTTTCGGAAATAAAAAATTTCAGGGAATTCGATGATAAGGCCGACAAGGTAGTGGCACTCCAGAAAATGTGGAGGACACTGGGATTCGCTCCGAAAAAACAGAATAATAAGGTATACCAGAGATTCCGCGATGCCTGCGATGCATTCTTTGAGAAGAAAAGAGGGTTTTATGCCGACAATAAGGAAATGCAGCAGAATAATCTACAGAGGAAGATTGACCTGTGCATTCAGGCTGAAGCCCTTCAGGATAGTACAGACTGGAAAGCAGCTGCTGATTCTTTGATCAGGCTTCAGAAGGAGTGGAAGGAGATAGGGCCTGTGCCCAGGAAGCAATCAGAGAAAAGCTGGAAAAGATTCAGGAAGGCATGTGACCATTTCTTTGAGCGTAAAACAGGGCATTTTGCCGAGCTCGACACATCCTATGAAGATAACCTGAAAACAAAAATAGCTTTAATAGAAGAACTGGAGAGCTTTGAACCCGGTACCGATGTTCAGGCTGCCTTCGAAAGGCTGAAAGAGCTTCAGAGAAAATGGACTGAAATAGGATTCGTGCCTTTCAATAAAAAGGATGAAATAACTAACAGATACAGAAACGCCCTTAACAAGGAGTTTGATAAGCTTAAAATTGGCGACAATGACAAGAGCATTCTGAAATACAAGAACAAGCTTGATAATCTGAAGATCAATCCCAAAGCATCACGGAAAATTCACAACGAGCGTGAAAAATTCTTTACAAAGATCAAGCAACTTGAGAGCGATATAGTGCTCTGGGAAAACAATATTGGGTTTTTCGCCAAATCGAAAAATGCCGACAATATGATACGTGAGGTGGAGGAGAAGATCGATAACGCGAAAAAGATGATAAAGATGCTGGAGGAGAAAGTCAAAATGATCGACCAGTCCGGCCTCGACGATTAAAACATGACATTCAGTTAAATGATTAATCTATCTTGCCTTGGCAGAAGTTAAATATATTTTTGTTACAGGAGGAGTTACCTCTTCTCTCGGGAAGGGAATTCTCTCCGCTTCGCTGGCTAAGCTGCTGCAGGCTCGCGGATATTCTGTAACTATTCAGAAACTGGATCCCTATATTAATGTTGATCCGGGAACCCTCAATCCATATGAGCACGGAGAGTGTTTTGTTACTATGGATGGCGCTGAAACCGACCTCGACCTTGGTCATTATGAACGTTTCCTGAATGTTCATACAAGCCAGGCGAACAATATCACCACCGGAAGGATATACCAGTCAGTAATCGAAAAGGAAAGAAGAGGAGACTACCTGGGAAAAACAGTACAGGTTATCCCTCATATTACCGATGAAATAAAACGAAGAATCAAGCAGGTAGCCTCAGGTAACAAATTCGACATAGTTTTAACAGAGATCGGAGGAACTGTTGGCGACATAGAATCGCTGCCATATATTGAATCGGTACGCCAGCTTAAATGGGAAATGGGTTCCCAGAATTGCATCGTCATACATCTGACCCTTGTTCCATATCTGTCTGCAACAGGTGAATCAAAGACCAAGCCTACACAGCACTCTGTTAAGGACCTTCTTGAAGAAGGCATTCAGCCTGATATACTCGTATTACGGACGCAACGCACCCTTAGCAGTGATGTTAAAAGAAAAGTTGCTCTCTTCTGCAACGTTGAAGAGAACGCAGTGGTTGAAACCATAGATGTTTCTACAATCTATGAGGTCCCGATAAACATGCTTAACGAAAAGCTCGATCAGACTGTGCTCAGGAAGCTCGGACTTCCTTATGGTGAAGAACCGGATCTCAAAAAATGGAAAGAGTTCCTCACAAGACTGAAAAATCCAAAGCATACTACCAGGGTGGGCCTGGTGGGAAAATATGTCGAACTGCCGGATGCATATAAATCAATTTCTGAATCATTCATTCATGCCGGATCTATGAATGAATGCAAGGTCCAGGTGGAATACATTCATTCAGAAGATATTAGTGAAAAGAATGTAACTGAAAAACTGAGTGGTTTAAACGGTATCCTGGTAGCACCCGGATTTGGAGCACGAGGCATAGAGGGGAAGATAGCAGCAGCCAGGTATGCCAGGGAAAATAATATCCCGTTCTTTGGGATTTGTCTCGGAATGCAATGTGCGGTTATTGAATTTGCCCGCAATGTGCTCAATCTTGATGGTGCACATTCGACCGAAATAGATCATAAAACTAAATACCCAGTAATTGACCTCATGGAAGAGCAAAAGAGCATCGTTGATAAGGGCGGAACAATGAGGCTTGGAGGGTATAAATGCATAATCAGCAAAAACTCAAAGGTATATAATGCGTATCAGAAGACGGAAGTAATTGAACGGCATCGTCACAGATATGAATTCAATAACAAATATTTCGATGATTTCAGGAAAAACGGCATGATACCTGTTGGAATCAACCCGGAATCAAACCTTGTTGAAATAATGGAGATTGCTGAACATAAATGGTTTGTGGGAGTGCAGTTTCATCCCGAATACAGCAGCACTGTGGTTAATCCGCATCCGCTGTTTGTTGATTTTATTAAAGCATGCATAGTCAGGTAGGCTTTTTGTGATGATTAAGGATAATAATTAATGTGAAAGAATGGATAAGAATACTATTATTGGCATAATTCTGATCTTTTTGATATTTGTTGGTTTCAGCCTCTTTAACAGTTCAAGGTCGAAGAAAGGCTTTAACGATGCTGTGGAAGCAGCCAAAACAGAAATTGCTAACGGAAATCTTGAGAGAGCCAGGACTGAGTATGTGAATGCATTGAGGTTCAAGCCAAACAATCCTGAAATACTGGAAGAGCTGAATAAACTAAATATACAGCTTGGCATAACCCCTGCTCAGCAGCCAGGCGATACACTTGTTACAACTGATATAAAGGCTTTACCTTCTGCTGTTCCACAGACATTAATTGCAAAGGATTCAAGTGAGTATGGCGTTTTTGGAGGTGCGTTAAAAGGAGAAAATGATCTCATCACACTTGAAAACAACAAGGTTGAATTGAAAATCTCACTAAAGGGGGGCAGAGTTTATTCAGTCCGGGTAAAGGACTATATAACATTTGATTCACTTCCCCTGATCCTCTTTTCCGGTGATTCCACCATATTCGGATTCAATTTCTTTACAGTTGATAACCGGGTGGTTCAGACCAACAACCTTTACTTCAAGCCTGTTTCAGGTGAAAGAATAATTGTGGTTAAAGACCAACCCCAGAGCACAACACTCAGACTCTATGCCGCCGAAGATAAGTACATTGAATATAAATATATCCTGGAACCTGATAAGTACAGTGTCGGATTTGATGTTACTTTCAGGAATATGGAAGGTATCCTTCCTTCTAATCTGACTGATATAGCACTTGATTGGCGGATGTATATCCCACAGAAGGAAAAAGGAAGGTCCAATGAGGACAATTATACAACTATCAAATACAAGTATTACCAGGATGACGTTTTGGGCCTCAGACTCCGTTCACAGAAAGAGACCGATATTGAAGATATAAATACAAAGCTCAGCTGGGTGGCATTTCAGGATCAGTTCTTTTCATCCATTGTCATTACTGATAATTTTTTCCAGAGCGGGTCAGTCTCTTCGACTAAAATTCCGGAACCGAATAAATATTTCAGGTATTTTACAACTGAACTGGCAGTACCAATAACCACGGGCCCGGAAGCGAAGATCAAGCTGAGGTTTTACTTCGGCCCCAACCACATCTCAACTCTTAAAAAAGAGGGATTGCAGCTTGAGAAGGTTGTATTCCTTGGGAAAAGCATAATCGGATGGATAAACAGGTTTGCAATCATACCTGTCTTCAACTGGCTTGAAAAATATATCCCAAGCTATGGGATTATCATTCTCATCCTCACCCTTATGATAAAGTTCGTCCTCTTTCCTCTTACATACAAATCGTACCAGTCTACTGCAAAAATGGCTATCCTGAAGCCGATGGTCGATGAGCTTGGTCAGAAATTTCCAAAGAAGGAAGATGCAATGAAAAAGCAGCAGGCTACGATGGATCTGTACAAAAGGGCCGGAGTAAGCCCTATGGGAGGATGTCTGCCAATGCTGCTGCAGTTCCCGATCCTGTTCGCGATGTTCAGATTCTTCCCTGTATCCATTGAACTGCGACAGGAGCACTTCCTGTGGGCAACTGACCTGTCAGCCTATGACAGCATCCTTTCATGGAAAGCCACTATCCCAGTATTAAGCACGATCTACGGGAACCATATAAGCCTTTTTACTCTTCTTATGACGGCTTCTTCGCTGCTTACCATGAAGATGAGCGGAACATCTGCCGGCTCTGATCAGCCAGGAATGAAAATGATGATGTGGATGATGCCGATCATGTTCATGTTCATGTTCAATAAATTTTCGGCAGGGCTTACATATTATTATTTCCTGGCGAACATGCTTACCTGGTTACAGAACTATGTCATGAAAAAGTTTATAAATGCCGATGATGTGCTGGCCACACTGGAGGCGAACAAGAAAAAGCCTGTTCCTAAATCCAAGTGGCAGCAAAGACTTGAGTCAGCTGCCAGGCAGAGGGGACTGAATGCTCCGAAACGTTAGAATTAACTTATTAGGCCGGGAAGGTTAAACAGAATGAGGAATTGTTAATGCATATAATCGTGTCATTCCGGGCGTCAGCGAGGAATCTCCCTGTTTTTTTAGTTAAAAATTATTAAATGCATTCTGCTATATGAAAAATAGCATAAATTTAGTTCTTCATAAAAAGGGGAATGTCGAAAAAGTTTAAGAATAAAGATTTAGCTGCCAGGCTTGGTGTTTCCGGAACATTGGTATCGTTGGTACTAAATAATAAGGCAGATCAGCACGGCATAAGCAAAGAAACACAGGAAAAGGTTCTTATGCTGGCCAGGCAGATGGGATATTTTAATATGGTGGCTGAAAAGAATATGGCTGCCCCTGTCGAAGAGACTCCAGGTGTAATAGGAATGGTAGTATCATCTGCGTGCGATTATTTTGTAAGCTCTGTCACACCATATCTTCAGAAAGCTTTTTCAAGTATCGGATTGGGTTTTTCAATTATTACCAAAGAACCCGGTGATCTCAGGTTCGACAGGATGATAGGAGCATTCAGAAAGTTTTATAGCGGGTTGATTCTTGTTGGCAGTGCTGGTGACGATTCAACCATCAGGGCACTCAGATCTACAGATTACCCTTTTATGCTTCTTGAGAATAATTACATGCAAGGACGTATCAATTCGGTGAACACCGATACTGCTGCCGGTGCAAAGCTTATTGCTGAACATGTCCAAAAACTTGGATATAAGAACATAATAATAGTTTCTGACCGTTCGCTATCTAAATCAAATGGGAACATCACAGGCGAAATGGAAGATGCGCTTGCGCATATTCAGGGCATAAACAAGCCTTTAAAAATTGAGCTTGAAAGATCTGCAACGGATGAAGAATTCAACTTCATGCAATTCGAAACATTCCTCCGGCCTCCCTTCCGTGCAGATATAATAATTACAATGCAGTCACACATTGTATATCCTTTAATGAGGCTTCTGCAGAAAAAGAAGCTTAGGGTACCCCAGGATGTTGCCCTCATTTCTGCTGAAGAGGGGTCAGGATTCGATCTGTTGTATTCACCTGTGACATGCCTGAGAAAACCCCTGCAGGCAATGGCTCTCAAAGTTGCCAATATGGTATGGTCTGAAATTAAAAATTCCGGTAAAGGAAAGTTCAAGCGACAGGTTAGCACTCTGCCTGACCTCGTGGTCAGAAAATCATGCGGAACTCTACGGTAAACATCCTGATCTTCCAGATTACTTCATATATTTGATAAGTTCTTTAGGGAAAAATATCAATTATATAATTATATGAGATCAAAGTTAGGATTCATAGCTTTAATATTCTTTATATTTCTTACAGGCTGCTCAGGCCGTCATCTTATAAATGATGCAGCTTACAGAAACAAAGTCGATTCCTGTTTCAAGGAGGCTCAGATACTCGCACAAAACAGAAAGGAAGAGCTTTTTTCAGTATTTGATGAGGATCTGTCATTAAAGCAGACTGAAGCATTGAAGTACCTGTTTGCATTCATGCCTTTAAATGACCTGGCAGATTTTGACGGCAGATTTTTCCTGGCGAATGCAGATGCGTCTCTTGCCACAAGGGAAGAGACCTCCTGGGGTAAGAATATCCCTGAGGATATCTTTCTTCATTATGTCCTTCCCGTAAGGGTAAATAATGAAAACCTTGATTCATTCCGCATTGTTTATTATAAAGAAATTATTAGCAGGGTACGGGATATGTCAATACTGGATGCTGCTCTTGAAATAAACCACTGGTGCCACGAGAAAGTAACCTATCAGCCTTCCGACTCAAGGACTTCAGCCCCTATGAGCACGATACTTTCTGCGCGTGGAAGATGCGGCGAGGAGTCTACTTTCACTGTTGCTGCACTGAGAACTGCGGGGATACCTGCACGGCAGGTGTACACTCCGCGATGGGCTCACAGTGACGACAATCATGCCTGGGTCGAATTCTGGGCTGATGGTAAATGGTATTATATTGGTGCCTGTGAACCTGTAGCAGTTCCTGACCGGGGCTGGTTTACCGAACCTGCCAGAAGGGCAATGCTTGTCAATACCAAATCATTTGGCGCTTCAAGCGGATCAGAGAACATTCTGAACAGTTTCGAAAAATACACTGAAGTGAATAGTCTTTCCAAGTATGCAATAACGAAACGAATATATGTCAGGGCACTTGATCCTTCCGGCATACCTGTCGAAGGTGCTGCTATTGAATACCAGCTTTATAATTATGCTGAATTCTATCCGCTGACCACAACTCTTACTGACCGCAATGGCTTCAGCAGCTTTGAAACCGGACTTGGAGATCTGCTGGTGTGGGGCAGGAAAGAAGATAATTTTGACTTCAGGAAAATATCTGTGCCTGAAACTGATACTATTGAACTCTCGCTCGAAAACAGATCACTGGACAATCTGTCAATTGATCTGGATCTGTCAGTCCCTGTGAAACGAACACCTCAGGCCGGACCTTCCGCCGAGAAGTCAGATGACAATGACGAAAAGCTTAAAAATGAAAACAGGATACGCCAGAAATATATCGATTCCTGGATCAAAAGGGGAGAGGCTGTTGCATTAGCCATGGATCTGGGAATGGATACATCACAGGTGGCTGATATTCTCGCCCGCAGTATGGGCAACTATTCAAACATAATATCCTTCCTGAAAAATGTTCCGGATACACTTGGAAGCCGTGCATTGTCATTGCTCAGAGTAATTGCCGATAAGGACCTTCGCGATACCAGGGAAAATGTTCTTACAGACCATTTGCTGAACTCAGATGATAGAGGCTTTTGTAGCGAGAGTGATCCATTGTTCGTACCCTATGTTCTCAATCCAAGGATCTCAAATGAAATACTTTCTTCCTGGAGAGGCTATTTTCTTAAAATGCTTCCTGCTGGTCTGGCAAAAGATGCTGTGACAAATCCTGAATTAATCGTCAGCCTTGTAGATAAATCAATCAAAATTTCGGATAAGGACAATTATGCTAAAACTTCAATTACACCTTCAGGTGTATGGGCTCTTAAGGTCTCTGATTCAAAATCGAGATCAATATGCTTCGTTGCAATCTGCAGGACTCTTGGCATACCATCACGGCTTGAGCCCGGTAGCAACGTGCCGCAGTACTGGATTAATGGCATCTGGCATGATGTTTATTTCACAGGCCAGAAAAAACCATCATCACAGAAAGGGTATGTGAAGTTCAGCACGACTTATAAAAATCCGGTTCCTGAATACTATATACATTTTACCCTTGCCCGGTTTGAGAATGGGCGCTATAATACACTTGAATACAATGAGAATACGAAGGTCAATGATTTCGGGGAAGAGTTGATGCTTTCTCCTGGCAATTATATGCTGGTTACTGGAAACAGATTGAATGACAGCAGGATACTCGCATCAATATCATTCTTTAAGCTTTCTGAAGGTGAACATAAGACTGTTGATATAAAGCTCAGGCGCGATCAGACGGCTCCTGTAATTCTGGGGAAGGCAGATATGGAACTATATTCTTCCACCGGAATTTCAGGAATAAACCCTGACGAAATTGCAAAAGCCGGAGCGGTTATTATGTGGATAGAGCCTTACGCGGAGCCTACAAAGCATGTACTAAACGACCTTCCCCTCCTTAAGACAGAACTCGATTCTTGGCCTGGATATTTTATCTTCCTGAATGTATCGGCTGCTGAAGCAGGGAAACTGATAACTCCTGAAATAAAAGCAAAGCTGCCTGTTAGATCACTTTTCGGCGCTGATGCGGGCTACAGAGCCCTCAAAATGGCATTAAATGAGATTTCTCCAGCTGACATCAGTTTCCCGCTGGTATTAATGTTAGATAGTAAAGGAGATATCATATTCCGCTCTGATGGCTACCGTATCGGTATCGGAGAACAAATATTGAAGTTAGTTTCAATCAACAGGTAACTTGCAACCTGGAACAAGGAACTTTTTATCAACACCTGTTAATATAATCCTTAATTGTTCCCTGTATCACATCTTGTATTTAATGTATATTTGCATTGTTTTGGTGTTGCGGTGAAATAAAATCACTGCAATGAAAAGGGAATGCGGTCAGAATCCGCGACAGTACCCGCTGCTGTGATGCCCGATCGTTCTAACGATGATGGTTTTATGATAACCTGCCACTGTCCCGAGTAATCGGGATGGGAAGGCTTCATAAGGCCGGGACAAGTCAGAAGACCTGCCAGACAAAGCCATATTCTCAGCTTTCGGGAAAAAAAGCGCCGGATCATTCCATGATTCCATCCCTGATTTCCTGCAATCCCCGAATAATGGCAACTGACCGGATAAATGTTATAAGATGCAGATAATAAAAATGTTGAAAGTCCTCACGGTTTGTCCCAAAGTACTATTAGTTGCTATATCCATTATTCCATTCCGCCTGAATGGACAGATGTCAACCGTGACAGATACCATTAAAATAAGGGAAGTTGTAATAACAAGGAAACAGATAAGCTCAGAACAGCCTGGATTCAAATTCTATACTATCGATTCAAG
>Ga0209450_10000250_pt1 | contig 29210 bp, 29 predicted proteins | sample FrelakmetLWP11LW_FD_187149 | JGI IMG/M metagenome (GOLD analysis project Ga0209450, IMG submission 187149) | Freshwater lake sediment microbial communities from the University of Notre Dame, USA, for methane emissions studies - LWP11 LW (SPAdes)... | ecosystem: Environmental > Aquatic >...
GCCTTCATCAGGATGATGCCGCCGCGCGGGCCGCGCAGGGTCTTGTGGGTGGTCGAGGTGACGACGTCGGCGTGCGGCACCGGGTTGGGATAGACGCCGGCGGCGATGAGACCGGCGTAGTGCGCCATGTCGACCATGAAGATCGCGCCGATCTCTTTTGCAATCTTGGCGAAGCGCTCGAAGTCGATGCGCAGCGCGTAGGCCGAGGCGCCGGCGATGATCAGCTTCGGCTTGTGCTCGCGCGCCAGCGCTTCCATCTTCGGATAGTCGATTTCCTCTTTCTCGTTGAGGCCGTAGGCGACAACGTTGAACCACTTGCCCGACATGTTGAGCGCCATGCCGTGGGTGAGATGGCCGCCTTCGGCCAGGCTCATGCCCATGATGGTGTCGCCGGGCTTCAGGAAGGCCATGAAGACCGCCTGGTTGGCCTGCGAGCCGGAGTTGGGCTGGACGTTGGCGGCCTCCGCGCCGAACAGCGCCTTGACGCGGTCGATCGCCAGCTGCTCGACGATATCGACGTATTCGCAGCCGCCGTAATAGCGTTTGCCGGGATAGCCCTCGGCGTACTTGTTGGTGAGCTGCGAGCCCTGCGCCTGCATCACCGCCGGGCTGGTGTAGTTTTCCGACGCGATCAGTTCGATATGGTCCTGCTGGCGCTGGTCTTCTTTCTGGATCGCGGCCCACAGGTCGGGGTCGGTCTTGGCGAGGGTGTCTTGGCGGTTGAACATGGCAGTCGGGCAGGGCTGAAAAGCTTGCGATTTTAACACGCGGCGGTTTTTCCAAGCGGCTCGTATAATCGGCCAAAACCTGAGGCTACATCATGCAAAGACGAGATTTCCTGACGGGTGCCGGGGCGGCGGCGATGCTGCCGCTGGCGGCCGCGCAGACCGCCCGGGCTGATGCGGGTGAACTGCCGGCGATCCGCTGGCGGCTGGCGTCGAGTTTCCCCAAGAGCCTGGATACGATCTACGGTGCGGCGGAGACCCTCTCCAAACGGGTCGCTGCGCTGACGGGTGGCCGTTTCCAGATCCGCGTGTTCGCCGGCGGCGAACTGGTGCCCGGTCTGCAGGTGCTCGACGCGGTCGGCAACGGCACTGCGGAATGCGGCCACTCGGCGGGCTACTACTACGTCGGCAAGAACGTCGCGCTGGCCTTCGATACGGCGGTGCCCTTCGGCCTGACCGCGCGTCAGCAGAACGCCTGGATGTACGCGGGCGGCGGCATCGAAGCCTTACGCAGACTCTACGCGAAGTACAACGTGGTGCAATTCCCCGGCGGCAACACCGGGACCCAGATGGGCGGCTGGTTCCGCAAGCCGATCAAGTCGCTGGCCGATCTCAGGGGCCTGAAAATGCGCATTCGATCTCAGGGGCCTGAAAATGCGCATTCCCGGCATCGGTGGCCAGATCATGGCGAAGCTCGGCGCCGTGCCGCAAACCCTGCCCGGCGGTGACATCTACCCGGCGCTGGAACGCGGCGCGCTCGACGCCGCCGAATGGGTGGGGCCGTACGACGACGAGAAACTCGGTTTCCACAAGATCGCCAAGCACTACTACTATCCCGGTTGGTGGGAAGGCGGCCCGCAACTGAGCTTTTACGTCAACCAGGCCAGCTGGAAGACTTTGCCCGAGCCATATCGCCAGGCCTTCGAAGTCGCCACCGCCGAGGCCAATCAGATGATGCTGGCGCAATACGACGCGAAGAACCCGCCCGCCCTGCTGCGCCTGGTGGGGCAGGGCGTCCAGCTGCACCCCTATCCGAAAGACGTGATGCTCGCCGCGCGCCGCGCCACCTTCGAACTGTACGAGGCAGAGGCGAAAACCAATCCTGACTTCGCCGCGATCTACCGGCCCTGGAAAGCTTTTCGCGATACCGAGTTCCAGTGGTTTAAAGTGAACGAAGCGGCGTACTCGAATTTCAACTACTACGTGAAATAGCCATGAACAGACTCGACCAGTTCATCACCACCTTCGACCTCGGCCTGCGCACCGTCTTTGCCAGCCCGCACGCCGGCCGCCCCTATCCCGGCGCCGGGCCGGAAGCGGAACTGAGCGACGCCGATCGCGCGCATGCCGCCGCTCTGATGCGTGTCAACCACGTCGGCGAAGTGTGCGCTCAGGCGCTCTACGCTGGCCAGGCGCTCACCGCGAAAAACGAACAGGTTCGTACCGAACTCGAACAGGCCGCGCGGGAAGAAACCGACCATCTCGCCTGGTGCGAAACGCGCATCAACGAACTCGGCGGCCGCAAGAGCCTGCTCAATCCGCTGTGGTTCGGCGGCGCTTTCGGAATAGGTGTGGTCGCAGGCCTGCTGGGCGACAAATGGAACCTCGGCTTCCTCGCCGAAACCGAACGCCAGGTGGAGGCCCATCTGGACGGTCATCTGCAAAAACTGCCCGAAGCCGACACAAGGAGCCGCGCTGTCGTCGAACAGATGAAGGTGGATGAGGCCCGCCATGCCCAAACCGCTGTCGACCATGGCGGCGCCCCGCTGCCGAAGCCGGTGAAACAGGCAATGCACTTCGCGGCCAACGTAATGCGGCAGACTGCCAGTCGGATCTAGAACGGCTGGCGTTTCATGGCATGGCAATTGGCGGCCTGCGAATAGACGCGGACGCTGATTTTTTGCGGACCAAAGCAAACGCCACCTTGCGGTGGCGTTTGCATGTTCGGGACCCGGTCCGAGGCCGGGTGGTTTCAGCCCGTCAGAAGCGGAAAGTCGCGCCCAGTGCTAGGCCGCTGAATTCCACGTCCTGGAGCAGCCCGTCTTCGTCCATGTCGTAGGAGAGGTGGCGGTAGACCAGGGACACTCCACCCCAGTTCCAGTTGTAGGTGATGCCCGTCATCGCCTGCCAGGTCAGTTCTGAGTCGCCGGTGCCGATGTCCGCGTAATACGGAATCGCCCAGTTGCTGTCTCCCAGCTTCACGTGTCCGCGCACGCCGATAATGCCGTCCCACAGATTCCCGTCCTCGGAAATGCTGCCCGATGCCGCGAGCACATCGCCCGTATCGGGGTCGGTGATGGTCGTCGAGAGACTCCAGTCGGTCGAGGCCTCGATGCCCAGATAGCGGAATCCGCCAATCAGGTCGAGGGTGGCCTTGGAATCCTGCACCAGGGAATAGCCGCCAGCCAGCGTCCAGACTCCCCCTGACAGGGAGGACTCGGTTTCGAGATCGATCGTGGCGTCGATCACCGTGCCGCCGAATGACTTGATACGGCTGTTCTCTGCGGAGAAGTCGAGGTAGATCCCATCAGCGAAGATCGACCATTTGCCCTTGCGTGCTTCGCCACTGATCATGAAGGCGAAATCGAGGTTTTCAAGATAGTCGTTGGGATCGGTCTCCACGTCCGGGCGGGAGTCTATGTTTGGCAGGTCGTATTTGAGCGAACCGTTGATGTTGGGCAGCCACAGATAGGGCGTGACCGCGAAGGTCCACTCATTATCGGCGGCGACAGCCGGCGCACAGAGCGTGGATCCGGCAAGTGCCAAGGCCAAGGCATCCAGTTTGAAGTTTGGTGTTTTCATTGCATGTTCCTGGTTGGTTTATTGATTCGAGCTTTTCCTGTTGCTCGCCGCCGGAGTCGCGCTGTCATGCCCATGTAACCAGTTGCATGGCTTCCCGAGTCTGTGCCCAAGGCATCGGTGCCATGCCCGGTACAGGGAGATTTGGGCGAAATTGACTGGAGCATGCGCCATTCTCGCACATGCCATGCTGCCATTTGCCGGCCAAGCCCGTTTGAAGCGGGGTTGCAGTCGGTGCATTGCGGCTTTATTGACCCAGTTTGCCGGCCTTGGTGTTCCGTGCAGGGCCGCGCCACTTTTCAGTTCCCGGTGAATGGCAGCCAGGCAGCCGGATCGTGTGTTTTCGACTCCCTGAAGATAAAGCCACCCTTTCCCCCACAAGCGCCTATGATCAGCCTGTGTTGTGTTTGCCTGGGTAGTGAAATCCATGCCCGACATTTTTGAAGCTACTGCAAGGAGTATCACCATGGCAAAAGGCCAGTTACGTGGAAACAAGGAAGCAAAAAAACCGAAGAAGCCGAAACAGGTTGTCGTTCCGGTGGGATCGTTCATCGCCCCGCCCAAATCAGGCAAACCGATCAAGGTACCAAGCTGATTTTTTTACTGGAATTTGTGAAAACGCCACCTCGAAGGTGGCGTTTTCACATCCAGTGGCCCTGATGAGGCGGGTTGAAGCGTGCGGGTTTTCCGGGCGGCTGCAAATGGCGACAATAGCCAGCGTATGGTCACCGCCACTTTCCGCTTTTATGAAGAACTGAACGATTTCCTGGCGCCGGATCGGCGCAAGCGGGAATTCACCGTGCCATGCGCGCGGGAGGCAACCACCAAGCACATGATCGAGGCACTTGGGGTGCCGCACACCGAGGTCGAACTGATCCTGGTGAACGGCGAATCGGTCGACTTCAGCCGGCGGCTCGAGGACGGTGACCGCGTGGCGGTGTATCCCCGCTTCGAGGCGCTGGACGTGACGCCGGTGCTGCGGCTGCGCGATCATCCCCTGCGGGAAACCCGTTTTGTCGCCGACGCGCACCTGGGCGGGCTGGCACGCATGCTGCGCATGCTCGGCTTCGATACGCTTTACGACAACCACTTTCACGACGACGACATCGTCGCCATCGCCGAAAAGGAGGGACGCATTGTGCTGACGCGCGATCGCGAACTGCTGAAACGCCGCCCGGTCACGCACGGCTGTTATGTCCATGCGCTCAAGTCGGAGCAGCAGCTGCGCGAGATCGTCGGGCGGCTCGACCTGGTTCGCAGTGCCCATCCCTTTACCCGCTGCCTGCACTGCAACGTGCCGCTGCGTCCGGTCGACAAGGCCAGCGTGCTGGATCGCCTGCCGCCCAGGGTGCAGGCGCACTACGATCGCTTCAGCATTTGCGATGGGTGTAGGCGCGTGTACTGGGAAGGCTCGCACTGGTACAACATGCGCCGCCTGCTGGATGGGCTGCCGAACGGCGCCTAACTCGCCGCCGTTTCCTGTACCAGCACCCAGGGCGCCACCACCACGGCCCAAAAAACCGCTTTGCGTGTATGCCAGTCCTCGGCGTCGGGCAGGTCCGCGCGGGCGATGCGGCCGTCGGCCAGCCAGACTTGCACGACGGTCGTGTTGTTTTCGGCGACATTCAGCGCCACCTCAACCAGGTCCATCCCTGCCGCAACCTTGATCACGTTGCCGCGGGCGAAATGGCGCTCGAGTTCCGGCCATGGCAGCCGGGCGGTTTCGAGGTTGAGCTTGGCGCGGAGGATGTCGCTGGGGGTGGTCATGGGAAAGGCAAATTTAACCGCGAAGGACGCGAAGGAAGATCAAATTCATGTTCTGTCGGATCAGCGTTCCTGCATCAAGCGGGTTTTACGTCGCGCCCCTTGGCGTCCTTCGCGGTAAGAAAAGGGTTTTCTCATCCGCATCAGCGCGACTTGCCGCCACCGCGCCGCTGGCTCAAGGGGTGCTTGGGCACCTGGGGCGGGCGGCCTCGGCTGGCGGGGGCGGGCTTGCCCGATGCCGGTTTGGCTGGCGCCGGTTTGCCTGAACCGGACTTCGCAGGTTGCGTCCTTTTTTCCGGTGCGGGTCTGGGCCGGCTGCCTTCAGCACGCGGCGTGCGCGTACCTTCCGGCTGCCTGCCGGTGCCGGCGGGCTGGAACAGCGGGATGAGGTGTTTCCTGCTGTTGCCGATGAGGTCTTCGCGGCCCATTTCCTTCAGCGCCTCGCGCAGCAGCGGCCAGTTGTCGGGGTCGTGGTAGCGCAGGAAGGCCTTGTGCAGTCGCCGCGTCCGGCCCTGCTTGACGACGGACACTGCTTCGGCCTTGCCGCCCAGCACCTTCTTCAGCGGATTTTTTTCCGTGTGGTACATGGCCGTCGCCAGCGCCATCGGGGTCGGCAGAAAGGTCTGCACCTGGTCGAGGCGGAAGTCGTGCTTCTTCAGCCACAGGGCGAGATTCAGCATGTCCTCGTCGGTGGTGCCGGGGTGGGCGGCGATGAAGTAGGGGATCAGGTACTGCTTCTTGCCGACCGCTTTGGACGCCGATTCGAACATGTCCTTGAAGCGGTCGTAGGCGCCCATTCCGGGCTTCATCATCTTGGAGAGCGGCCCGGCTTCGGTGTGCTCGGGCGCGATCTTGAGGTAGCCGCCGACGTGGTGCTGCACCAGTTCCTTGACGTATTCCGGCGAGCGCACCGCGAGGTCGTACCGGAGGCCCGAACTGATGAGGATCTTCTTGATCCCCGGCAGCGCGCGGGCGCGGCGGTACATATGGATGAGCGGCGTGTGGTCGGTGTTGAGGTTGTCGCAGATTTCGGGGAACACGCAGCTCAAACGCCGACAGGCTTTCTCGATTTTTTCCGACTTGCATGCCATGCGGTACATGTTGGCGGTCGGCCCGCCGAGGTCGGAAATGACGCCGGTGAAGCCGGGCGTCTTGTCGCGGATGGCCTCGATCTCGCGGATCACCGAATCCTCGGAGCGGCTCTGGATGATGCGGCCCTCGTGCTCGGTGATCGAGCAGAAGGTGCAGCCGCCGAAGCAGCCGCGCATGATGTTGACCGAGAAGCGGATCATCTCCCACGCCGGAATCTTGGCGTCGCCGTAGCTCGGGTGCGGCGCGCGCGCGTAGGGCAGGTCATAGACCGCGTCCATCTCCGGCGTGGTGAGCGGGATCGGCGGCGGGTTGAGCCAGACGTCGCGTTCGCCGTGCGCCTGGCGCAGGGCGCGGGCGTTGCCGGGGTTGGATTCGAGGTGGAACACGCGCGAGGCGTGGGCGTACAGCGTCGGGTTGTTCTTCACCTGGTCGTAATCGGGCAGGCGGATCACGGTGCGTGCGCGCACTTCCTGTTTGGCGGCGAGCCGTTCTGCCTTGGGCACGATGCGGACGGGTGCGGTGCCCTCGGGCGTTTGCGCGGTCGGACCGTCCGGCGTCATGGCGTAGGGGTCGACGTGGGCGTCGATGGCGCCCGGGGTGTCGAGTTCGGTCGACATCACTTCAAGCCAGTTGTCGGCCGGCTTCCAGTCGCGCCCCACCATGAAGCCGGTGCCGCGCACGTCGCGGATGTCGCTGATCCTTTCGCCCTTGGCGAGTCGATGGGTGACCTCCAGCAATGCGCGTTCGGCGTTGCCGAAAATCAGCAGATCGGCCTTGGAATCCGGCAGCACGGAGCGTCGCACGGTGTCGGACCAGTAGTCGTAATGCGCGATGCGGCGCAGGGAAGCCTCGATCGAGCCGATGATCACCGGGGTGCCGGGGTAAGCCTCGCGGCAGCGCTGCGCGTACACGGTGACGGCCCGGTCGGGGCGCTTGTTGGGGGCGGCGTCGGGGGTGTAGGCGTCGTCGGAGCGGATTTTCCGGTCCGAGGTGTAGCGGTTGACCATCGAATCCATGTTGCCCGCGGTGACGCCAAAATACAGCGTCGGCTGGCCCAATGCACGAAAGGCCTCGGCCGAATGCCAGTCGGGCTGGCTGATGATGCCGACGCGATAGCCCTGCGCTTCCAGCAGCCGCCCCACCAGCGCCATGCCGAAGCTGGGGTGGTCGATATAGGCGTCGCCGGTGACGAGAACCACGTCGCACGCGTCCCAGCCGAGCTGGGCCATTTCTGCGCGCGACATCGGCAGAAAGGGGGCGGTGCCGAAGCGCGCCGCCCAATGCTTGCGGTGGGAGAACAGGGGATGGGTCATGGCGGAATTTTACCCCTGATGGGTGTCGGGCGCGCCGGGTAAGCAGGTCCGCTAAATATTGCGGCAAATGCAGCCGTTAACAGCCGTATTCGCTGATGAACAATCAATTTCTTAGGGGTGGGTAGGCTCATGTCGGCAGTCATGGAAACAGTCAAGAGTGACCAGCGCCTGCAAAGGCGTTTCGAGGTCTTGCAGGCCGCCAGCCTGAAAATCGCGACGGGGCACGAGCTTGCCTGCGAGATTCGTGACTTCTGCCTGGGCGGCCTGTACCTCAGGTTCGACGACCCGCGGGAAGCCGCGGCCATCGCGTCGCAGATGAAGGAAGGCGAGGAAGTCGCTATCAGTTTCACCCCGCCTCCCGCGATCAGCCCGCAGACCTTCAACCTCAAGGCACGCCTTGCCCGGCGCAGTCCGGACGGCGTGGGGGTGGCGTTTATTGGCACCCCGATCGATGCCACGCGCACCCTCAACAAGGTTGCCGCTGCCATGCGGACCCAGCGCATGGTCAGCAAGCGTTACCAGGGCATGGACAGCAAGGTCTTGCAGGAGACATGCAAGACCCTGCTGGCGCAGACCCTCATGGATGCCGCCGCCGAATTCTATGGACTGATCGAAAACAAACTGTCGGCGACCGCGGCGCAGTCGACCAACTTTGCCGAGCGCAACGAGCTGATGGATTCATTCGGTCTGATCCGGCTGCATGAGGCGACCGTCCAGCAGCAGCTGCCGCAGCGTGTGCTGGAATCGCTTGAAGACGTCCTCAGGCACAGGAAGAAACCCGAGCCGGCGCGCGAAAACACCGGGTTGTCGATCGTCCAGACCGACGAGTTCGAGGACTGGCTGAACCTGACGTCCGAAATCAACAAGCTGGAAGGACGATTCAGCATCGAACTGGCTGCGCTCGAGCCGCGCCTGGAGAAACTCTACGGTCAGCCGATTGACCGCAGCACCAATGCCTTTGCTCCCTCGGTGATCGAGCATGCGGTAAAGGCGGTATTCGAGAGCCTGACCCTGCCACTGAAGGTCAGGCAGGTGATTTATAACACCATGCGCGAGGCGCTGACGCCGCCTCTGGAGCAACTGTATCTGCAGCTGGACAGCATCCTGCCGCAAGCGGACGGACCGCGGCAGCAGGCCGGTGTTCAGACGGAGGATTCCTGGACCGATTCCCAGGGGACAGGTTCGGCCGAGGACATGAACGCGGATTCGATGATGTTTGTCGGCGGCCAGCCGGCTGACGACCGGCCGCCGGGGCCCGCGTCCGCGCCTCAGCGGTCTTCGTCGATCCCTTCGGTGGGCGGGGTGGCCGGCGCCTTGATGAATCTGTTCCGGCGCGCTCAGCGAGCCAGCCAGACGTCCTATTCAGGCGAGAGCGGCGCGGCCAGACGTCCTATTCAGGCGAGAGCGGCGCGGCGGCACCTGACTCAGGGAGCGCTCCCGCGGTTCAGCAGGGCGCGCCCGGAGCTCAGCAGGGTGCACCTGCTGCGGTGGGCGGCGCGGCGCCGGGGGCCGTCCCGTCGGCGATGGAATTGCCGGTCTCGGGGGGGTTCGGCCAGCGTTTCGCGGCCTCGTCGCGTCGTGTGCTAAGCGAGCTGGTCGCCGGCGGCAGGATTCAGCCCGGGCAGGAAATGGTTGCGCAGGGCTCGGCCGATGTGTTTGGCGTGCTGGCCGAGACGATCGAGAGCGAAAAATTGCTTCCCGGCAGCGTCAAGCATTATGTCAAGCAACTCGAGGAACCGCTGCTCAAGCTGGCGATGCTGGATCAGGATTTCCTCAATTCGCCGCAGCATCCGGCGCATCGGGTGTTGAATGCGGTCGACCGTCTGGCGATGGTGTCGAGCGATGACGGCAAGATCAACGATCACAAGATGTTGCAGGTCATCCAGCGCTGGACCGAACGCATCAAGAACGAGGCGGACAAAAATCCCGGAATCTACGACGAGGCCCGCACCCAGCTGGAGAAGGTCCTGCAACCGCTGATGCGCCTGCGCAGCATTCGCATCGCGCGCCTGCAGGCCGGTCTGGAAGGCTGGCAGAAGATGGGTCAGGCCAATCGTGCGATCACGCAGGAAATCGAGCGGCGCATCGACGGCCGGGAAGTGCCGGATGTGGTCCTGGAATTTTTCAACCCCGGCTGGCGTAACTATCTGATTCGGGTATTGCTGCGTCATGGCGCGGGCAGCCCTGAAGAAGCGGAAGCCTGGGGGGCCGTCGATCGCCTGCTGGACTGGATGAACCCCAAGCTGACCGAGCGGCCCGCTTTCAGCGAGGTACAGCATCTGCTGTCCTACATCGACTCGCGCCTCACCCTGGTGAGTGCGGGCAAGGACGTTCAGGAAAGCATTCTGGAGCGTTTGGCCGACGGCTTGTTCTCTCCCGACAAATGTAATTTCAAGCTGCTGTCCGGGGTGAAGGTCGCCGCCAAACAGCAGGAAGAGGATCAGGCGCTCGACGAGCAGGATGCCGCGCTGATCGGGCAGTTTCGCGTTGGCGACTGGCTGAGTTTCACCCGTGCCTCGACGCCGATGAACCTGATCTGGATCGGCGATGACCCGCACGTCTATGTGTTCTCCAACTACAAGGGGGTGCGCAAGCTCGAACTCAAGCGGCAGGAATTTCTGGATATGCTGAAGTCGGGCGAGGCGAAGCGCACCGACAATCATGATTTGCCGCTGATGGATCGCTCGTTCAGCTCGATGATCGAGCACATGCACCGCAATCTGGTGAAGCAGGCGACCAGCGATCACGAGAGCGGCCTGATGCGCCGCCCGGAATTCATGCGCCAGGTCAAACGTGCCTGGTTGCATGTCGACGGCGAAACCAGCGGCTACGTCATGGGCGTGATCGATATCGAGGACCTGCGCATGGTGCAGATGCGCATCAGTCAGGAGGGCTATCAGAAGCTGATCAATTCACTGGCGCAGCATCTCAACCAGAAATGCAGCGCGGGCGGTTTCATGGCGCGCACCGGCGAGCGGACCTTTGCGTTCATGCGCTCGTGCGAGAGCCAGGAAAAGGCGCAGGAGCTTGCCGAGAGTTTTATCACCCGCATCAATCAGTTCGGTTTCGATTGGGAGGGTGCGGTTTACACCCTGACTGCCAATGCCGGTCTGGCGTGGACGAGCACCTATGTCGACCCCGAGACGCTGTACAACAAGGCGGATACCGCCTGTCTGTCGGCCAAACACGAGGGGCACAACCAGCTGGTGTTCTATCGCGAGGAAGATGCGGACCACAAGGGGCATGCCGGACTGGTTTACTGGGCCGGCCGGTTCAACAGCATCCTCAGCAGCGGCCGGCTGTTTCTGCGCTGCCAGCCGATCGTGTCGCTTGCGGAAGAAACCGGACTACCCTCGCACTATGAGATCCTGCTGGGCGCCAATAGCGACGACAGCGAGCCGATCCACATCGGCGATTTTGTCGGCGCGATCGAGCGGCTCAAGCGCATCAGCGAGCTGGATCAATGGGTGGTCAGCGAAGTGTTCAACTGGATACGCAGCCATCCGCAGGAATTCGAACAGGTCGGCGCGTTCTCGGTCAACCTCTCCGGGCAGTCGGTCAACAGCAGGTCCTTTTTCAGCTTCATGGAAGAAGAACTGGGGCGCGGCGACATACCCGGCCACAAGCTGATCTTCGAGATCACCGAAAGTGCCGCGATCGACAGCTTCGCCAACGCCGAGCAGTTCATCAAGAAATTCCGCCGCTACGGCTGCCGCTTCTCGCTGGATGATTTCGGCGTGGGCTTCTCGTCCTTCACTTACCTGAAGAATCTGAAGGTGGATTTCCTGAAGATCGATGGCTCGTTCATCCGCGACATGCACCGCAACGAGGTCGATGTCGCGCTGGTGTCGTCGATGCACGAAACCAGCCGCTTCCTAGGCATCAAGACCATCGCGGAATCGGTCGAGAACCAGGAAACCCTGGATCAGCTGAAGGCCATCGGGGTCAATTACGTGCAGGGCTACCTCACCGGCAAGCCCGTGCATATCGCGCAGATTTCGCAGATCGCGCAGATCGCGGCGTGAGGCCGGGGCACTGACGGGCCGGGGCGGACGCAGCGTCCGTCCCGGCGAAGGGATCAGCCGATCCCGAGCAATTCCACTTCGAACACCAGCGTTGCATTCGGCGGAATCACGCCGCCCGCTCCGCGCGAGCCGTAGGCGAGATCGGGCGGAATGGTTAGCTTGCGCTTGCCGCCGACCTGCATGCCCGCCACGCCCTGGTCCCACCCGGGGATGACCTGGCCCATGCCGAGCTTGAACTCGAAGGGATCGTTGCGGTCGACGCTGGAGTCGAATTTCTGGCCGTTGGTGAGCCAGCCGGTGTAGTGCACCGATACATACTGGCCAGCGCTGGCGGTGGCGCCGTTGCCGACGGTGAGATCTTCGATGATGAGTTCGCTCATGCTGTTCAGTCCTTGGGTATCTTGATTTCGCGCTCGATGAAACTGCCGGATTCGGCGCGGGTGTGGCAGGCGACACAGTTGGCCCTGCTGCCGATTTTCGCACGCTTCCAAATGTTCGCGGGGACTTCGTCGTGCAGGTAGCCGAAGTGGCGCGTTTCGGTAAAGCGCTGTGGCGCGGTGCCGGAAGGGATGCCGCTGGCGATGCGGCGCATCAGCAGGTTGGCGTTTCTGGAGTCGGCCGCGTTGTCGACCAGGTAGCGGGTGATGGCGGCGGTCTCCTCGGGCGACAGGCTGGCGTCCTCGCCGAAATGGCGGTCCAGGGTGTTCATCATGTGCTGCCACGAGCGCGCCGGGAGCAGTCCGGCAGGAAAGGCCATGTGGCAGGAACCGCACTCTTCGGCGGTGAGCTTGTGGCTGACCGGCGGGAAGCTGGCGTCGCTGCCGCTGCCCCAGCTGTAGCCGAGAAAGAAGCCGCTGGAAATCAGAGCGGCGAGCAGGATGCCGAGGTTCTTCAAGGTAATGCCCATGTCATTTCACCGAGATCAGATAGGCCACGAAGTCGGCCTTTTCCTGCACCGTGCATTCGCGTGCGAGCACGTCCTTGCAGTTGCGCTTGAACCATTTCTCCACCTTGGCCGGGTCGGTGAAGCGCTCGCGGTTGGCCACCGGCGCAAGCGGCTCGACCTGCTTGTGCGCACGGGTCTTGCCGACCGCCTTGGGGTTGTCGGTATGGCAGGAGGTGCAGCTGACGACCTCGCCGTTGGGCAGGGTGTTCTTGGCGAAGAAGAACTTCTCGCCGCGCGCCGCTGACGCACCGCCGGCCTGCTGCTGGTACTGCGCGAGGATCTGCTGCGGGGTCTCGGACCAGGCCGGCGTCGAGAGCAGCAGAAGGGGAACCGCGAGGTGGAATAGATTCATGTGGTTTTACCGGGGAGGTACTGGATGCCGGTGAGCATGCTTTGCGCAACCGGCAGACGGTGGATGCGGTGGTGCAATATCAGCGCAGACAGGTGAGCCATGACGAAGGCCAGCAAGCCGTAGGCAGTGAGCTGATGCAGCAGCAGCGTCCAGTGCTTGTACTCGAGACGCCAGGCCAGCCAGGCACCCAGAGGACCATGACCCTGCTTGACCGCCAGGAGGATCAGGCCGCTGACGACCAGCGCGACCATCAGGCCGTAGGCCATCAGGTAAGCCAGGCTGGCGACAGGATGATGTCCGAAGCGGGTAGGCTCGATGAAGAAGCGGCGCTTGCGCACGGCCTCGACCCATTCGCGCGGCTGCCACATCGAGCGCCAGCGTGCATGTCCGGGACCGACCACGCCCCATGTCAGGCGCCCGAGCAGGCCGACGATGAACGCATTGCCCGCGATCCCGTGCCACTCACGCAGATCGGCCGCCAGCCCGCCAAATTGCAGGACCTGCGCGGCCAGACCGGTGCCCAGCAAGCCAAGGGCGAGGAAGGCATTGCTCCAGTGCAACACCCGCAACGCCGGATCGTAGACCGGCGCGCTGCGCAGGCTCGCAGCCATCAGCCGGGTTACTTGGCTACCGGCTGGACTTCCGGCTGGATGTCTTCGTCGCCGCGGATGCCGGGCATCTGCAGGAAGGGCTTGCCCAGCGAATTGTAGTAGGCCGAGATGTCGTCGACGTCCTTGTCGGTCAGGGGCAGCACGGCGAGAGTCATCAGCGGCGAGAACAGCTTGCCGCTGCGGTACTTGTTGGTCTTGATGGTGAGCTTGTCGGCGTCGCGGCCGGCGAGCTGGACGATCGGGAACAGGCCAGGGAAGTTGTCGCTGCCGTGGCAGGCCACGCAATGCAGGCCTTTCTGCTTGCCGGCGACGGGGTCGCCGGCGGCGACTGCGGAAGTGGACACGACGACAGCTGCGAGGGCGAGAACGTTTACGATCTTCATGGTGCGCTCCGTGAATTAAGGGTGGATAAATGGATGGTTAAAAACTGAATATTAGAATATTAGATGTATCTATTGGCTGTCAATCCAAAAATCGCGGCAGACGGCAATTCGTCTACGACGAAGTTGCGAAAAAAAGACGTTACATGGACATGGATGCTTATTTGTCCATGACAGATTGACTGCCGAGGGCTAGCGCCACTCGGCCGGGAGGTAATAGGCGTCGGGATCGACTTCGACAGGAATCTCGGTGACGCTGCTGGCATCGGCCGGCGCATCACGCAGCACGACCTGGGGAAAAACCAGCACCACGGCGACCATGAACAACTGGATGACGAGGAAGGGAATGGCGCCCCAGTAGATGTCGGCGGTGCGGATGGCCTGCGGCGCGACGCTCTTCAGGTAGAACAGCGCAAAGCCGAAGGGTGGATGCATGAAGGCGGTCTGCATGTTGACCGCCAGCATCACGCCGAACCAGATCGGGTCGATGCCAAGCTTGTAGGCGATCGGGCCCACCAGCGGCACGACGATGAAGGCGATCTCGAAAAAGTCGAGGAAGAACGCCAGCACGAACACCATCAGGTTGACGACGACGAGGAAGCCGAGCACGCCGCCGGGCAACTGGTTGAACAGGTGCTCGACCCAGACATCGCCGTCGAGGCCGCGGAAAACCAGGGTGAAGATGGTCGAGCCGATGAGGATGAAGATGACGAAGGTGGTGAGCCGCGTGGTGCTGTCCATCGCCTGGGTCAGTTGCAGGCGCGAAAGACGCCCGCGCAGCAGGGCCAGCAGCAGCGCGCCCGCCGCGCCCATCGCCCCGCCTTCGGTGGGGGTCGCGACGCCGATGAAGATGGTGCCGAGCACCAGGAAGATCAGCACCAGCGGCGGGATAAGCGTGGTGAACACGCGCAGCGCCAGACCCGCTCCGTGCAGGGTGCGCGCACTGGCCGGCATGGCGGGCGCGGACTGCGGCCGGATCACGGTCACGGCGAAGACGTAGGCCAGATAAAGACGTAGGCCAGATAAAGGACGACCAGGGCGAGGCCGGGCAGCAGCGCGCCCTTGTACATGTCGCCGACCGAGGCGCCGAGCTGGTCGGCCAGCACGATCAGCACCAGCGAGGGCGGAATGATCTGCGCCAGCGTGCCCGAGGCGGCGATGACGCCGGAGGCCAGACGCTTGTCGTAGCCGTAGCGCAGCATCACCGGCAGCGAGATCAGACCCATGGCGATCACCGTGGCGGCGACCACGCCGGTGGTGGCGGCGAGCAGGCCGCCGACCAGGATCACCGCATAGGCGAGGCCCCCGCGCACCGAACCGAACAGCTGGCCGATGGTGTCGAGCAGATCCTCGGCCATGCCCGAGCGCTCGAGGATCAGGCCCATGAAGGCGAAGAAGGGGATCGCCAGCAGGGTGGGATTGGCGACGATGCCGTAGACGCGTTCGGGCAGGGCATGCAGCAGCGAGACGTCGAACAGTCCCGCGGCGATGCCGATGCCGGCGAACAAGAGGCCGTTGGCGGCAAGCGCGAACGCTACCGGATAGCCCAGCAGCAGGAAAACCACCAGCCCGAGAAACATCAGCGGCGCCATGTTGCCCAAAGCCGCGACCTCCATCAGACCTCCTCCGCAGGTGATTCGTGGGGAAGGCTGAGGTGGCCGGTCAGCAGCCCGATGCGTTTGATGACTTCAGCAATACCCTGCAGGGCGAGCAGGGCGAATCCCAGCGGCAGCATCAGCTTTACCGGCCAGCGCAGCAGGCCGCCTGCATCGGGCGAGTGTTCCTGGGTCTGCCAGGCTTCGAAGAACATCGGCCACGCCAGCCAGGCCAGCAGCCCCGCCATCGGCAGCAGAAACAGCAAGCCGCCGGCGAGGTCGATCCAGGCCTGACCGCGCGGACCGAAGCGGTTGTAGAAAATGTCGATGCGTACGTGGCCGTTGTGCTTCAGGGTGTAGCCCGCCGCCAGCAGAAACATCGCGCCGAACAGGTACCACTGGATTTCCAGCCAGGCGTTGGAACTGATGCCGAACGCGTAGCGCAGCAGGGCGTTGCCTGCCGAAATCAGGGTCGCGACCAGCACCAGCCAGATGACGATGCGGCCGATGCGTTCGGTCAGTGCGTCGATCAGGCGGGCGAAGGCGAGCAGGGGGTTCACAGCGCGCCAGCCTCGCTGAGAAATTCTGCCAGGCGTTCGGCGACGACGCGATAACCGGCGGCGTTGGCGTGGATGGGGTCGGATTTGAGGCGATTGTCTTTCAACACGTCGTTGAAGATGTCCTCTTCCAGCGGCAGCTGCATGTCCTCGGCGATCCGCTCGTAGAAGTCCGGCGCGCCGCCGAACAGCTTCGGCTCAGGCACGCTGATCAGCACCACTTCGGCGCCGCTGGCGCGGATGGTCCGCACCAGAAGGCGCAGGTTGTTTTCCGTGGCGGAGCGGGATTGCTTTCTCAGCATGTCGTTGCCGCCGAGACACAGCAGCACCAGGCGGGGACGGTGTTCGGCGAGCACGCCGGGCAGGCGTTCAAGCCCGCCCTCGGTGGTGTCGCCGGGAACGCCGGCGTTGATCACGGTGCGCCCGGTCAGCTTCGCCAGCACCGCAGGATAGGCTTCGTCGCTGCCTGCGCCGGTGCCGTGGGTCAGGCTGTCGCCGAAGGCGACGATGACGTCGTGAGAATCGAGCCGCGGCAGGGTGGGGCCGCGGTCGCACGCGGTGAAAAGAAAGGCAATGCAAACCGCGATGAAAAAGCGGCTTGCGCCAGGCATCTCAGTTGCCCGCCACCGTCATGCGGTCGATCAGGATCGAGCCGACCTGACGCGAACCGCGCCGCTCGACGTCCTTGCCGATGGCGAGGATGCCCTTGAACATCTCGGCGAGGTTGCCGGCGATGGTGATCTCCTCGACCGGGTACTGGATCACGCCGTTTTCCACCCAGAAGCCGGCGGCGCCGCGCGAATAGTCGCCGGTGACCATGTTGGCGCCGTGGCCGAGGAGTTCGGTGACCAGCAGGCCGGTACCCATTTTCTTCAGCAGGCCGTCAAGGTCGAGTTCGCCCGGCGTGACGATGAGGTTGTGGCTGCCGCCGGCATTGCCGGTGGTGCTCATGCCGAGCTTGCGCGCCGAATAGCTGGAGAGGAAGTATCCCTGCAGCACGCCATCCTTCACCACGTCGCGCTCCTGGCAGGCGACACCCTCGCTGTCGAAGGGCGAACTGCCGAGGCCGCGCGGAATGAAGGGCAGCTCGCGGATCGTTACCAGCGGGGCGAACACCTGCTGGCCGAGACTGTCGAGCAGGAACGACGACTTGCGGTAGAGATTGCCGCCCGACACCGCCGCGACGAAGCTGCCGATCAGGCCGGTGGCGATCGGCGCCTCGAAAACGACCGGACAGGTACGAGTATCGAGCTTGCGCCCGTTCAGCCGGCGCACCGTGCGCGCGCCGGCAATGCGGCCGACCGCCTCGGCGGAATCGAGTTCGGATGCGTTGCGCGCGCTGGTATACCAGTAATCGCGCTGCATCGAGCCCTTGTCCTCGCCGATCACCGCCACCGAAATGCCGTGGCGCGAGCTCGGATAACCATCGCAGAAGCCTAGGCTGTTGGCATAGATGAAATGCGAGGCGTGGCTGTTGACCGCCCCGCCCTCCGAGTTGGTCAGCCGCGGGTCCACTGCCAGCGCCGCGGCTTCGCAGCTGCGCGCCAGTTCGGCGGCGTCTTCGACGCTCAGGCCCCAGGGATGATAGAGGTCGAGATCGGGTGCGGCCTTTGCCAGCCTGTCGGCGTCCGGCAGGCCGGCGCAGTCGTCCTCGGCGGTGAAGCGGGCGATGGTGAGGGCTTTCTCGACCGTGCTTTTGAGTGCTGCCTCGGACAGGTCGGAGGTCGAGGCATGACCGCGCCGTTGGCCGATGTAGACGGTGACGCTCGCACCCTTGTCCTTGTTGTATTCGATGGTTTCGATCTCACCCTGGCGCACGCTTACGTTCTGGCCGAAACCTTCGGAGATTTCGGTATCGGCCGCCGTGGCGCCCTGCCGGGCGGCGTGCTCGATGACGATCCGGGACAGGGCCATGAGCTGGTCGCGGGTGTAGCTGAATTGGGAGCGGGACATGTCGGCTTACAAAAGGAAAATGGGGTGCAATACGTTTCGGGGCAGCCCGTTTTTTCCGGGCAGAAACTACAATGACGATGATAACAGCAACCGAAAGTCCCACAGTGCGCCTGATCGACCCTGATGCCGAGCTGGAATTCGACCCCGACGAGGTCTATGACGGCCCCAGCAAAAGCCAGCAGAAACGCGAAGTCGAAGCTCTGCAAGCGCTGGGTGAGACTCTGGTCAAACTCCCCGATGCGCAGTTCAAGCGCATCGAGTTGCCGGAGAACCTGCGCGCGGCGGTAGCCGACTGCCGCAAGATCACCCAGAACGGCGCGCTGCGCCGGCAGAAGCAATACATCGGCAAGCTGATGCGGTCGATCGACCCGGCGCCGATCCAGGCGCAGCTCGACGTCTTCAACGGCGTGTCCGCGGCAGAGAACGCGAAACTGCACCAAGCCGAAAAGTGGCGCGAGAAGCTGATCGCCGACAACGAGGCGCTGACGCTGTTTCTCAACGCTCACGCCGATGCCGACGCCACCCGTTTGCGCCAGCTGATACGCGCCGCCCGCGAGGAAGCGGCACGCGACAAGCCGCCGAAAGCCTTCAGGGAGCTGTTCCGGGTGATTCGCGAGGCCATGCAGGACAAATAGGCGGGGACAAGCCGCATGTGGGGACGCGCCGTCAAAATCGCACTGAGCCTGCCATTTCTGATCGTGGCGGGGCTGTTCGGCCTGTATCTGGTTTTCGGTTTTTTCCTCGTCGACCCGCTGGCGAAAAAGCTCCTGCCATGGATTGGCGAGAACAAGCTCGCCAGTCAGCTGAGCGTGCAGCAGGTCAAGTTCAATCCGCTGACCCTCGAAGCCACGGTCGACGGCCTGAAGCTGGCACATATGAACGGCCAGCCGCTGGCCGGCTTCGAGCGTCTGTATGTCAACCTGGAAACGTCCGGTCTGTTCCGCTTCGCCTGGCGGCTGCGGGATGTCCAGCTGGACGGGCCGAGGGCGGCCTTCGAAATCGCCCCCGGCGGCAAACTCAACTGGGCCGATCTCATCGCCAAGCTCAAGGAAGACAAGGAGCCCCCCTCCGACACCCTGCCGCGTCTGCTGATCGAACGCATCAGGATCGACAACGGCGACATCGACTACAGCGACGCCAACCGCTCGGGCAAACCTTTCAAGATGTCGCTGCAGCCGCTGGGTATCGAGCTCGACGGGTTGTCGACCCTCCCCGAGGATCGCGGTGATTATCTGATTGCCGCCAAGCTGCCGGAGCAGGGGGGGACGCTCAAATGGAAGGGCGACGTCGGATTGAATCCAATCGCCTCGAGCGGTGAGATCGGCCTCGAAGGCGTACGTCTGACCAATCTGCTGCGTGTGGTCAAAAGCCCGCGCAATTTCGATCTGCCGGCCGGCACGCTGGCCGCCGGGCTGCGTTACCGTTTCGCCCTGGTTCTGGTTCGAGACAAGGCAGGCGAAGATGTGCCCTGGCTGCAGATCAGCGGCGCCAACCTGATTCTGCAGAACCTGGCACTAATGCAGCGTGGCAACGGCGCCCCGGTGCTGCAACTGGCCGAGGCGCGCGTCAGCAATGCCAACCTCGATCTGGCCAAGCGTCAGGTCGGGGTGGCAAGCGTGAGCATGGTCGGCGGCAGAATCACGGCGACTCGCGACCTCAAGGGCAAGCTGGACTGGCAAACGCTGTTTTTGTCCGAGGAGGGCGTTGCAGTTGTAAAGCCGGCCCAGCGCAAGACCGCAGCCCCCATCGCTCCGTGGAAAATCGGCGTGAGCGAAATCAGGCTGACCGACTGGTCGGCGCGGGTCACCGACCAGGGCTTTGCCCTCCCCTTGAGTGCGAGCGTCGAGGACTTCGACCTGACCGCGGCGCTGACAGGAGAAGTAGGCGCCACGACCGCCATCGAAGTCGGCCCGCTGAACGTGGCGCTGGGGCCGATCCGGATGCAGTCGGGGACGCAGCCGGTCGCCGAGTTGCAGCGCGTGGCGCTGATCAACGCCGGCCTGAACCTGGCGGAAAACCGCATGGCCATCGAGGCGGTGGAGCTGAACGGCTTCAAAACCACGCTGACCCTGGACAAGAACAAAAATCTCAACTGGACCGACATCCTGAAAAAGGCGCCCGGCGCCCCTGCTGCCGCGCCGGCCAAACCGGCTACGGAAACGGCCACGCCGATGGACGTGCGGCTCGCGCGCCTCAGCCTCGACGGCATCGAGGTCGGCATAGTCGACCAGTCACCCGATACGCCGGTCAGGCTCGATATCGTCAACGGCTTTGTCACCCTGAAGGATCTCAGTCTGGACATGGTCAAGGCCGTTCCGCTGAAGGAACTCGAAATCCAGAGAAAGGGCGACGTGCCGCTGGAAGCCGGCTTTGCACTCAAGCAGGGCGGCCGTTTCGATGCCCGCGGCACATTGATCCTGGCCAAGCGCTCGGGCAGGATGGACCTCAAGCTGGGCGGGCTGTCGCTGAAGCCCTTCGCGCCCTACGTCAACCGCTTCGCCAAACTCAATCTGCACTCCGGCACGGCGTCCAGCCGTGGCAAGCTCGCGTTTACGCGGGCGAAGTCGGGCTTGAAGCTGGATTACGACGGCGGCTTCGCGGTCGATGATCTGGCGATCACCGAAGAGGAAACCGAGGAGGCCTTCCTTGGCTGGAAGACATTGTCATCCGACAGCCTGGCTTTCAATCTCGGACCCAACCGCCTGAGCATTAACGAGCTGGTGGCGCAGAATCCCTTCGGCAAGGTCATCATCTTCGAGGACAAGTCGATCAACCTGCAGCGCATCCTGCGCAGACCGGCGGCGGACGGCAAGCCTGCCGCCGCAGCCACGACGTCTGCGGAAGAAGCCAAACCCGCCGAGCCGGCAAAACCCGCCGAACCCGTGACGCCAGTAGAACCGGCCTTCCCGCTGGCCATCGAACGTTTCCGTATCGTCGGCGCCAACGTGGAATTTGCTGACCTCTCGCTTTCGCCGCAGTTCGGCACGCGCATGCACGACCTTGGCGGCGTCGTCACCGGACTGTCGACCGATGCGTCGACCACGGCGCAGGTCGAACTCGACGGCAAGGTCGACGAATTCGGCTCGGCGCGCGTGCGCGGCTCGATCCAGCCATTCCGCGCGACCGATTTCACCGACATCGAGCTGACCTTCCGCAACCTCGAAATGACCAACCTGACGCCGTATTCGGGCAAGTTCGCCGGCCGCAAGATCGATTCCGGCAAGCTCTCGGTCGACCTGCAGTACAAGATCAAGCAGCGCCAGCTGGCTGGCGAAAACAAGTTCGTCATCGACAAGCTCAAGCTCGGCGATCGCGTCGACAGCCCCGATGCAATGAAGCTGCCGCTCGACCTCGCCATCGCATTGCTGCAGGACAGCAATGGCATCATCGACCTCGATCTGCCCATTTCCGGCAGCCTCGATGACCCCAAGTTCAGTTACGGCAAGATCATCTGGAAGGCCATCGTCAACGTGCTTACCAAGCTGGTGACCGCGCCGTTCCGCGCGCTGGGCAGTTTGCTCGGCATCAATACGGAAAAGCTCGAATCCGTCGACTTCGATCCCGGCAGCAGCACCCTCCTGCCACCCGAGCAGGAAAAGCTCAAGACCCTCGCCGAGGCCCTCGCCAAGCGCCCCGCGCTGACCCTCACCCTGGAGCCGGGCTATGATCCCGAGACCGATCGGCGCGCCCTGCAGGAGCAGGCCATGCGCCGCGAAGCCGTCACGGTGGCCGGCATCAAGCTCGCCGCCGGCGAAGCGCCCGGCCCGGTGGACGTCAATAACTACAAAATCCAGACCTGGCTCGAAGACCGCTATGCCGAACATGTCGGCAAGGAGGAGTACAAGAAGCTGCGCGCCAGCTTCCAGGACAAGAACGCAAGCGCCGCCGCCCGCGTGATGGAAAGCGAAACAGTCGAGCGCCTCGCCCGCCGCTTCAAGACCCGCGACACGGGCCCCGTGTCCGCCTTCCATACCGAACTGCTCGAGCGCCTGACCCAGCAGACGAAAATCGACGACGGCGCCCTGATCAAGCTGGCCCAGGCGCGCGGCCAGGGCATGCGCGATTCCCTGGTCAAACTCGGTCTCGACGGCGGCCGCGTCAGTGTCGCCGATCCCGCCAAACAGACTGCCAAGGACAAACTGGTCCCCAGCAAGATGAGTCTGGGGGCGGGCAAACAACCTGCAGTCGAGGCTGCGCCTGACGCTACCCCTGCCGCATCTGCACCGTGATCGAAGGTCTGTCGCAGGTAATCCGGCAAGTCGAATCCTTAAACTGAGGGATGCGGCTTGCATGATGCATTTCGGACTGCTTTATCTTCTTATTTCCAACCAGCAAGGGAGAAATACCATGACGATCAACTTCATGCAGACAGGCAAGCTGTCCCTGCCGATCCTGCTTCTCGGCTTGGCCGCAGGTTGTGCCACCACCAGCGACCTCGAAACCCTGCAGAAGCGGGTGGACGAACTTCAGGCCGCTGCCGCCCAGGCCGGCAAGACCGCACAGGAAGCCAAGACGGTCGCACAGGAAGCCAAGACGGTCGCGGGCGATTCGCAAACCGCCGCCATGGCGGCCATCACGGCCAGCGACCAGGCCAAGGCGGCCGCCGCCGTAGCGGCTTCGAACACCCAGACCGCCAGCCAGTCGGCCGATCAGGCAGCAACGGAGGCCGCCACCGCTGCGAAACAGTCCGCCGAGGCGACGAAGCATGCGGCCGAGGCGCTCGCTAACAGCCAGATGTCAGCGACCAATGCGATCCATGCAAAGCTCATGTCCTACGAGGCGGCTTCCCGAGCAGCGAATGCCAATGCGGGGGTCTACAGCCTGAAAACCAAACTGACCGAGGTAGGTGTGCTGTCGTCCCCCACGGAAGAGGAGAGCGATGCCGACGCGTCGGGCGCCGAAGCGGTGAACGCCGAAAAAGCCGAGGAAGAGTGCCCGGAACCGAAGCAGGAAAAGCAGGAATAGTTGGAATGGCTTCCGGCACGACTGCTGCCGGGCGCCGCCCGGCCTGTCCACCGTCTGGCGAAACAGCCCGGGGCAGGCGCTCGACGGGATTCGGCTGAACGCCGAATCCACGCCAGGCTTATTGGTCTACCACGTTGACGACCACGTATTGCGAGCCTGAAGGCTGGTAATAGGTGCCGCCGCACTGCTGCAGCGTGGTGCCTTCAATGACGATGGTCGTGCAGGAGGGCGGCAGCGTCGCCACGTAGACATTCGTCGCGTAGATCATCCGCCGGGTGGTTCGGCGTGCGACCCCGGCCACACTCACCGGTGTCAGAGGGCGTCCGACGATGGCATGAGCCTCATTGATCACTAGGGCCGGCACGGAGAAATCGCCGGGGACGAAATCCAGGCCGACCAGCGGAACGGCCAGCGCCAGCATCAGGAATGTCGATTTCTTCATCATTTGTTCTCCTGCGGCAAGGTTATCTCGCCGGTATCATCGACCGGGAGGGTGTCAATTTTCAATGAGCCTTCTGGCGGTATGAACTTGAAACGCTCGCGGCCGAACTCCGGCTGGGTGTTCCAGTTCCGCAACTGCACGCTGTACTGCGGAGCGCCGGTGGTCCACTTGGTGGTGATCACATATTTCCTCGGCAACGGATGCTCGCCGCTGTCCACCCAGACCTGGAAGTCGACCTTGGGCGTGCGGAACGCCAGATGATGGCACTCGACGCCGCCGACCCAGGCCGTACCGTAGTAGCCGCTGCTGGTCACGTCGCCGCTCAGGGCGGCATACGCGTTGACTAGCAGCAGGTCGACGCCGGGAAGGGGCAGGCCGGTGCTTCGTTCGAACTCACGCAGCGCGTCATCGATGGTTCCCGCGAAGGGCTTCTGCATGTGGGCATTGAGTTCCTTGCCGTACAAGGTCATCTCGCTCCCGTCGTAGCTGAGAGCGACGTCGGCGAACCTGCCCTTGCGCTTGATCCTGAAGTGCGACGGCCGCTCGACTTCGACGGTGGCGTAGCTGTTGAACTGCAGTTTCTGACCCTCGACGGTGACGACCTCGTTCGAGATGTCGGCCTCGAAGGACAAGGACCGGGTGCCGCCCATATAGTCGGACATGGCACGCAGAATCTCGTCAGCGTGTTGATTGATGCCGCCATCCGCCAGAGCGGTTCCGGCTGATAAACCGAAGCTTGCGGCAAGCATCGTGACCAGCAGACCCTGCCGCAGGCCTAGCCTCGTTAAGGATTTCTGTTTCATATTCACCCCTTCTCAGATTGGATTGTTCGGAAAACGTGTCGTGTGACCCTGTGGCTTGCCCAACATTGTCAACACCGCCAGCAGCGTGTGCTGCTGATGTAAAACGCCGCGTCATTCCTCTTACAGATCAATGACAGGGCTTTTTGAAAGTGATCGATAAACTCCTTGTTGAATATTAGACGGCCATGTCCTGAATATGCAAATGGCTTCAAGGCCAATTGACATTTCCATGGCCAGTGAGCAGCGATCGGCGGCCGGGACTGGCTGCGCAGCGGTTAACTTCGATCCTCGCCCTCCAAAGGGAGGGGGTATATGTGGGACCCCCTCCGGGCCGGATGCGAAGCTTGCTGCGATGAGCCATGACGTTCAAATCCCGCACAATTTCGGGCCTCACGTATGCAGTACGAACAATCCGTCTATCATCCGGAATTTTGAAAGGACCATCGACATGAAAACCATCTCCACCCTGCTGGCCATTATGGCGCTGACCCTGGTCAGCGCCTGCAGCACACCTGTCACGCAAAGTTCGTCCGTCCGGGCCGAGCCCTCCATCCAGCGCTGGAGCGGCGACTATCCGGTCGCTGAACTCGGGCGCCTGCCGGCGGGGCAGCAGGCAACGGGCGTCGGCTTCTTCTCGACCGCTGCCGGCTTCGAGGCCGCGTGGTCTGCCTTCAAGCCGGGCGAGGCGGTGCCGGCGGTGGATTTCGCCAGCAACATCGTCGTCTTCGTCCGCAACGTGAGCTTCTACAACCGCACCAACATCTTCAAGACCGATCTCAAGGACGGTGTGCTGGAAGTCCTGGCGATGGAGACGATGTCCGCGATCCCCATCACGGACAAGGTCGCGATGGCGATGGCGGTGGTCCCGCGCCAGGGTATTCAATTCATCCAGGCCGGCCCGACGCGCCTTCCTGTCGACGGCCGGTGAGCCGCGTGCGCGCAGCCGTCCTCGCGGCCGGGCTCGCGCTGCTGGCTGTGTCGGGCTGCGGATCCCGGAGCGGCGTCCTCGCGGCCGGGAATTCGGCAAGCCCAGGCCCGGTAGCCGCGGACCCCGCGAACGCCACCTACCGGGTCGAGGGCGCCCGCGTCACGCTGCGTGGAGGGACGGCGGAGCGCCCGGCAGCGCCCGGTGCCGCGGAAAGTGTCCAGACCCGTTTGTTCGGTACGCCGGTGTGGGGCGACCTCGACGGCGACGGCGAGGACGATGCGGCGGTTCTGCTGCTTCACCTGAGCGGCGGTAGCGGCAGCTTCTATTACGTGGCGGCGGCGCTCAGGCGAGGCGAGGGGTTTGACGGGACCAACGCCGTCCTGCTCGGCGACCGGGTCGCGCCGCAATCGCTGCAGGTCCGCAACGGCATGCTGATGGCCCATTACGCCGAGCGGCGTCCGGTGGAGCCGATGACGGCGGTGCCGAGGGAGGCGAAGACGAAGGTCCTGACCTGGCGGGCCGGCGAACTTGTCGAGTCCCCGCCCGTAGACAAGGGGATGCTGCTGACGGAAGGCTGGGTCACGATCGGCCACGAGGTGCGCGCATTCGAGCCCTGCGGCCGCAATGGAGAAGTCTGGCTGGATCCCGCCAGCGAGGGCTTCGCGGCAATCCGCGACGCCTATGCCGCGGCGTTGCCACCCGATGCACGGCCGTACACACCGGTATTCATGACCCTGACCGGACGCCTGGCCGCAGCGCCCCGGGACGGTTTCGGCATGGACTACGCGGCGAGCTTCGGCGACGCCCGGCTGGTGCAGGTCTGGTCGCGCGGCAACTGCCGCGCCGATGAGGTGAGCCTGACGACACCGCTGGCCGGCAGTGTGGTGCGCTCCCCCTTGAAGGTCAGGGGGCGTGCGCCGGGCACGTGGTTTTTCGAGGGCGATTTTCCGGTCCATCTAAAGGACCGCAAGGGCCGCATCGTGGGCAGCGGGGTCGCCCGGGCCAGCGGGCCGTGGATGACCCGGGAACGCGTTCCGTTCGAGGCGGAACTTCACTTTGCAGCTTCGCCGCAGCCGGTGCGTGGCACCCTGGTGCTGGTGAAAGACAACCCAACGGACGACCGCAGCCTCGACGATGCGGTCGAATTTCCCCTGTTCTACCGTTAGCCGCCGGTCCGCAGACAGTCCGACGCAACCCAGGTGATGGTCGGGCTTGCTAGGCAAGCTGAATGGTTTCGGCGAAAATTACTGACGCAGACTGTTTTTTAAGCAGTTGTCCCACTGCTGCTACATATGGAAACCAGGCTGCGGGACACGGCAAGACGCCGGTACGTTCTGGAAGAAGCGTCCGAATCACGATCGGTAGGCACATGCAACATCAACCAGCCCAGGAAACCAAGTCAGTGCAACAGACCGACGCGACCGTATTCGTGGTGGATGACGATGCGGCCGTGCGGCGTAGCCTGACGCGGCTGCTCCGATCCGCAGGCTGGAACGCCGAGGCGTTCGCCTCGGCAGGTGATTTCCTCGAGCGTGCCCCGCTGGCCGTCACGGGCTGCCTGTTGCTCGACGTCCAGTTGCCTGGCATGAACGGCCTTGAGTTGCATGAGCGCATGGCTGATGCAGGCATCAACCTTCCGGTGGTATTTCTGACCGGCAAGGGTGACATTCCGATGAGCGTGCGTGCGATGAAGCATGGCGCCGTCGATTTCCTGGTCAAACCGGTGGACCAGGATGTCCTGTTTCAGGCATTGGGCCAGGCTATCAGTCGTCAGGCCGCCGAGTCGGCCACTCGGTATACTCGCGACGGCATCATGGCGCGTCTTGCCCTGCTGTCCCCGCGTGAGCGCGAGGTGCTGGAACAGGTTTTGCAAGGGCGACTGAACAAGCAGATTGCCTATGACCTGGGCATCGCGGAAAAAACCGTGAAGGCGCATCGCGGCCGGGTCATGGAAAAGATGCAAGCCCATACGGTCGCGGATCTCGTCCACCTCTGCGATATCGTCGGGCTCGAGTTTCCCCAGTCCCTCGGCTGAATCCGCAACCTCCCCGCTCCAAACACCCAAGCCGCAACGCCGAAGCCAGGCTCGTCAAAATCGGCGGCATGGCATAGGCGATTGCTGACTATATTGGCAATAGAGGGCTTTCTTGACGAGGTGTATTCATGGATATCGACCTGTCCGTACAAATCGAGCGGCAGCCGGACTACACGACGTGTGGTCCGACTTCACTGCATGCGATCTACCGTTACTACGGCGACCCGATCGACCTTGAAACGGTGATCAGGGAGACGGCGAAACTCCCGGGGCCGGGCGGGGGAACCCTCATGGTTCATCTCGCGGTGCACGCGCTGTCGCGGGGTTACGAGGTCGACTCCTGGGTGTGCAACACGCGTCACATGGACCCGACCTGGTTTCAGCAGCCGACTGACGTCCTGGCGAAGCTGAAGGCGCGCGCGGAGGCGAAGGGGCTTCTCGACGATCCGCGCTACGGGCCCGCGATGGAGGCAGTCGAACAGTACGTCGAACTGGGCGGCCGGGTCGTGTGGGGCGATCTCACGCCGGAGCTGATTGGCACCACGCTGGCGAAGGGTACCCCGCTCCTGACCGGCACCAACGGTACGTATCTCTACCAGTGTTCGCGCGAGACGGATGATGGCCCAGACGATGTCCGGGGTGACGCGTTCGGACATTTCATCGTGCTCTCCGGCTACCGTTCGGCGGATCAGTCGGTGGCGATCGCCGACCCGTTGCTCGACAACCCCGCTTACGGCACCAAGTACTACCGGGTGAACGTCTACCGCCTGCTCGGGGCCATCTTCCTCGGCGTCGGCAGCGACGACGGCAACCTCATGCTGATCCGCCCGAAGGGCTGGAAGCCGAAGACTGCGGGCACGGAATCGTGATTTGCTTGTCCGTTCCGGGCGCTCACGGCCGTTGCCGGCTCGCAGGTGATGCGCAGCCTTCCAGGCTCAGCGCCCGATCGGGAAGCTCAGGTTGAGGTTGCTGCTCGGCTCGGTGCCCGCCTGCAGGGCGAACAACTGCGAGAGCAGGGCAAAGGTGGATTTGGCATCCAGGTCGCTGTCGTCGATATAGAACCAGTGCCCGCGATAGGGCACGGCGATTGCAGCCGTTTCCGGCGCCTTCTCGGCAGTGCGGATGCGCAGCACATTCTCGAAGATATGGTTCCAGTCGAAGGCCTCGCCATTCTTCTCCAGGGTCTTCGTCACGATCCCGGCCGCTTCATGGGCTTGCGGCACCTGGACGCTCTGCGACAGGTAGCTCAGGCTGGAGACCATGGAGCGTGGCAGGATGGTGATGGTGGCGTCGTCGATACGGCCAATGCCCAGCTTCAGCCGAAAACGATCCAGCCCCGGGTTGAGGCCGAGTATCTCGCGCAGCCGGCGCGCTTCCTCGCAATCGGCCATCGCCGGGGTGAAGCGCAACTCGAGGGCGGCCTCGTCGTCGGGAATGCGGCCGAGGTCGAATCCTTCCTGCTGCTGAATGCTTCGCAGCAGAAGCATTGCTTCCTGGAAAGTGCGGTACTCCGGCGCCCGGCTTGGCGTCGGCCCGGACGCGCTGGGCGCATTCTTGATGCCGTTCATCTCGCGCAGCATGACCGTGAACACCCGCTCCACCGACCAGCCCGAGGTGGTCAGCAGGACCAGCAGATTGAGGTTGAAGGGCGTCATCATCTGGCGCACGAACTTTTCGCCTTCCAGCGGCAGGTAGAACACCGTCGGATTTTCCATGAAGGAATAGCTTGCCTCACCCAGGGTGAAGGTGTTGGGGGCGCCACTCGGCAGTTCGGCGTTGGCCGCGATCGAGCTAGTGATTTCGAGGCTGGAGGCGACGCGCTCCACATTCAGGAAGTAAAGGGTATCGCGGTAGCGCAGCCGCACCAGGTTGAGCAGCAGTTCCTGGTCGTTGGTCTGCTGGATGGCCTGGTTGTACTCGATGCG
>Ga0209450_10000251_pt1 | contig 29208 bp, 24 predicted proteins | sample FrelakmetLWP11LW_FD_187149 | JGI IMG/M metagenome (GOLD analysis project Ga0209450, IMG submission 187149) | Freshwater lake sediment microbial communities from the University of Notre Dame, USA, for methane emissions studies - LWP11 LW (SPAdes)... | ecosystem: Environmental > Aquatic >...
TTCAAGTTTTAAGAGCGTCAGGAATTTTGCCGGTCAGATTAAAAACGAATTCCCGGGAATCGATGTATTGATTAATAATGCAGGAATATGGGAAGTTAAGTTTATTGAAACTGCAGATGGTATCGAAACCAATTTACAGGTAAATCATCTGAGCCCTATGCTGCTTACCCTTGAACTAATCCCCGTACTTGAAGAATCAGGAAATCCAAGGGTAGTTAATACTTCATCAGGGGCACATCGCAGAGATATCCTTGATCTGAAGGACCCTGAATGGCGGTCAAAAACTTATGATGGAATAGCTACCTATTCGCAGTCAAAGCTTATGAATATTTTGTTTTCACTTCACTTAATCAAGCTTTTAAGGGGTAAAAATTTTACAATAAATACTGTGCATCCGGGTTATATTAAAACTTCTTTATTTGATAAAATGGGACAAAGAGACTGGACCGGAGTCCCTGATGCAGGTGTGGGTGCTTCAGGATCTGTTTATACGGCACTAAGTCCTTTAATAGAAGGTATTTCAGGCAAATACATTTTTCATAATTCCGAGGATCCGAATCTCTCTGATCTTGCTCAAAATGAAGAAATGGCTTCAAAAGTATGGGAGATGAGTCTTGAATTTCTGAAATTAAAAAATCCTGACATGGATTTCCACTCCTTCCAGTTTCGTAAATAATGTGGGAGAACGGTATTCTATCTTTTTCAGTGCTCCAGGGAACAAAGCAAAATAAACGAGAGTGCTCGCTCTTTTTCAGTACCCCGAACGGACGATAGTTGCAGCCGGTTGACTGCAGTTTCTGTAAAAGTGTTACTTTTATATTTACATTGAATCTTTTAAGAGTCATCTATGAATATTTTGAAAAGTAGTTATTTCAAAATGCTAACAATCTTTCTTCTTCTGCAATTTGTATTTCCTTTTTGCATTGCGCAACAGAATATAAACCTGCGCTCGATGAAATATTCCACCCGGTCATCAGGAGAAGCAGCTTTATGGCAGGAAGATCTTCGCTCAAGGTTGAGCAGGCTGATGAAGATCGACTATCTTATTGCCACTTCTGAAACGGGATTAAGACTTTCCCCTGTAATTATTAAGACGGAGGAGAAAGGAAACTATATATTGAAAGAGGTGGAGATCAGTTCAACTCCCGGCCGGCGAATCAAAGTTGTTATTACAATTCCTACCTGGAAAATGACTGAATTCCCGGCGGTTATTTGTATGCATGGTCATGGCGGAGAGCTCTATAGCGTATATAAGAAAGATACTCCGGATAAAGCATTTGCCACTGATCTTGCTTCAAACGGTTATATTACTATTGCCACCACTGTCAGCCAGCATAATATATATGAGGATAATATGACACTTATGGGCGAACGCATCCGGGACCTGATGCGATGCGCCGATTTCCTTGAATCACTTCCACAGGTAAATAAAAGCAATATCGGCTGTGCAGGACTCTCGTTAGGAGGTGAGATGGCGATGTGGCTGGGGGCTATGGACACAAGAATAAAAGCCACGGTTAGCTCAGGTTTTCTCACAAATATGGACCAGATGGAAAAAGGTCATTGCATGTGCTGGAAATTTCCAGGTTTGAGGGAACTTGTTGATTATGCTGACATTTATTCATTGATTGCTCCCAGGTATCTCTTATGCCAGAATGGACTTAAAGAGCCACCCACCGATTTTACTGTTCCTCTTGCACGTGAGGCAATAAAAGAGATAGCTGTAATTTATGATGATTACGGGAAACCCGATAATGTATCTCTGGCAGCCCATCCTGAAGGCCATGTTGTAGATGTACCTTCACTCATGGAATTCTTTGGAAAAACGCTTAAATGATAAATAATTTCCCTAAGAGCATGTACTGGAATATGTGGTGGTTAAAACAGTATGGAACAAGAAGGGCTAATATTTATCTTTCCCACGGAGTAGGTGTCATTTGCCAGTTAATGAACATCAACAGGAGCGGTAAACTTAAATTCCTTGTATATGTAGACAGCGCTGATTTCATTATGAAGGAGAAGGCAAAGGAAATGGCAGGGTGATTGTGTAGACAGAATTCATTTTCATATAATTGATAATGTCAGCTTACATTAGAAATCCATATATAGTATCAGAACCCCTTCCGGTCGATATAGTTTTCCATCCTTCATGGTGGTATAAACATACCGGGATAACATTCGACCAGGATTTCTTTTACCATCCCCTAAAACGTGTGGAAGCAGAACAAAGGATGGAGAAGGAATTATTTGAAAGATTCGGTCAGTTTGGATTGGGAAAAAACCGGGACAGGCAACTTCCTGTTATTGGTGCCGTACATAACGCAGCAGGATGTCTTTTGTCTGAAATGCTTGGTTGCAGGATTGAATATGGTGCCGATACGGCTCCGCAGGTGATAAGAAACGGTGAACAGGACCAGGTAATTGAAGCGGACCGGGCCTTCAGAAGCGATGCATATAAAAGACTGCAGAACCTTATGGATAGACTTAAGAAAAGATACGGATATCTTACAGGCGATATAAACTGGGGCGGGATTCTAAATATTGCTCTCGATATTGAAGGAGAAAAGATATTCACCGACCTGTTTGAAAATCCAGGAGAAGCCTCGAGGCAGTTTATCGAAATTTCCAGGGTTATTGAGAAGTTTGTTACGGGAATTGCTGCTGAAACCGGAACAACATCATTATCAGTAAACAGGAACGTAATAAACATTAAAGAACCTGTCTTTCTTCACTCCGAATGTTCTCATACAATGATATCCACCGACCAGTATGCAGAGTTTCTTCTTCCTGTTGATCTTGAATGGAGCAAAAAATTCCGCCCCTTTGGTATTCACTATTGCGGCAGGGATCCTCATCGCTATGCTGAGGTTTTCAGTAAAATCAGTAATCTCGATTTTCTTGATGTAGGGTGGGGGGGTAATCTGAAAATTCTTAGGGCGCACCTTCCAAATACATTTTTGAATATCCGTCTCGATGCGGTAAATCTTAATAATTATTCAGAAGATGAACTCGAAAAGACAATAACCGATCTTGTAAATGATTCTTCGAATCCTTTTCTGACTGGAGTTTGCTGCATTAACATGGATGATAAAATAGAAGACGAAAAAATCATTACAATTTTCCGGACAGTAGAAAAACTTAGGAAAGATTCCATAAACCAGAAAAAGCTTGTTTTTTGAGTCCTGCACTCCCTCAGTCATACAGAAGGGAATCAGATATGATGGCTGAATTATATTAATATTATAAAACTGAATGGTAACATCACTATAACTTCTTCCTTTCTGGTAAGATCCATCTAATTCATTCACAAGATTATTGATATTTTGAGGAATCCAGGAATTATTTTCTAAAGAAATAAACGAACGTTTATTTGATGCTTTATTAACAGGAGAGGATCCATTGTTTTATTAACCAAAAATTCTTTTGATCATATTTGGGGGATGATTTTTAGAGAACCTCCTGGAATATTACATGAAGTCGGAGTTACTATAAATACGAAAATCCAAGGTTGCAACTCTGGCAAAAAACCTGATTTTTAATATTTAAAAATTGCAACCCGCTGTCAAAAAGTGTGAGTGTGAGTGCGGGAGCGAGGAAAACAGAACGAGAGCTCAAGTTTGAGCTTACTCGCTCTCACTCTCACTCTCGCTCTGTTTTCAGTACCCCCAACGGACAAAAGTTGCAATCTGGATGGAGGTACAAGTGTCTGCTTTCCGCAAGAATCCGTGTCTAAATTATTCATGAATTGTTGTCCGGTTTCCGCAAGAATGTGTGTCCGCTTTGCTCAAAAATGATAAATTAAAATGGCGGCATTATTTTGTCTAGTCCTGAATAGTTTTTTGTGACAATCTATTTTAGAACGAGACAGTAGTATTATTGCATAAATAATTAAAAAATATCATTCATATCTTATTTTATTTTATGATTAACTTTGTAACCAAAGATTATTGAATTTTTAAAGCAACATATAAAACCCGGTATAGTATATCGCCGTTCCGATCGTGATACTGAATTTGATGATACTGATAAATTATTTCTTAATTGGATAAATTCTCAACTAAAAAGACTGAAGACTTAAAGGTACATTCAATTTAAAAGGTAAACCCCAGACTTTTACGGCTTTGACTGATGTGATTTTTGTAGTTAAATAGGAAAAAAATAGTGACAATGAAAAAGCACGAACAGGTACAAAGGCTATATTCAATAAGGATTTCAGTGGTAATTCAAGCATTCTGCCGCGCATAAACTTCTGTGTAGGTGGATAGGTAAGTAGCCCGCAATCCCTTACTGCATATAGCCTCCCCCGTTAGAGGTCATCTCAAAACCGAAATCAATAAAAAAGCAAAATGAATATAACTATAATAGGAGCCTCGGCTGGAATAGGACTAGAAACAGTAAAAAGAGGATTAAATAGAAATCATTCGATAACGACCCTTTCTCGATCTGAAATTGAAATAGAAGAGAAAAAATCGTTAAAAATGATACTTGGTAATGCAACTAATAAAGCTGACCTATTAAATTCAATCCAAAACGCAGATGCACTAATTATAACATTGGGGACTGGTAAGAATATGAAAGCTACTACCCTATTTCAGATTTTGCAAAATTAATTGTGGAAATACATAGGGAGAACAAAATAGATATTCCATTTATTTTTGTTACCGGATTTGGAGCTGGAGAAAGTAAAAATTATGTTTCTTGGCTTGTAAAGATATTTTTAAAATACTTTTTAAAAGACGTTTATGCTGACAAAACTAAAATGGAAGAAATTGTCACTAATTCAGATCTGAATTGGACCGTTGTGAGGCCAGGAAGGTTATTAGACAAGGAATTGACAGAAAAATACCGTGTTGAAAACAAATTATTCAAGGGAATTAATATAGGCGGAATTAATAGAGCAGACGTAGCAGACTTTTTAATAAAACAAGCAGAAAAACAAACTGAATTAAGAAAGTACATTTCTATATCTGAAAAATAGGATAAAATAAAAGCCGAACCGCTAACAATGTATATGAAAAATAGGCGGAATAGCAGTAAAATAAAAGGTTTTGGATCGCATCAATCTTTTTGCTTAACTGAAAGTTTTGTGCTTCGAAATCGCCGGCTTTTCATATACTAAACGTTAGGAATAATGCCCTGTAATTGCAAAAGCCGGAGGGCTTGACCACATTTGGCCGGAGAATATGTCAACAACATAAATAATATATAAACAAACACTTAACATTGGCCCTAGATGGTCAATTTGCTCCGGCTGATTGTGATCAAGGGCATTGGCTTTTCCACAGTCTATGGTTGCAACTCTGACAAAAAACACGATTTTCGAAATTTAAAAGTTGCAACCCTCTTACTGAAAATTATCATGTATCTCATCCTTAGAATTAGTGGGGATTTCAGAATGTCATTAAAAGAAACAAGAGGTCAGTTTTGACCTCTTGTCCCGTTGGGTACCCGGAACGGACAAAAGTTGCAACCAACTAAATGAGATTTTTCGTATAAATAGTTCGATATAACTTCAATTTTAATTGGACCGAATTACATGGAAGCCGACACTGTAACTAAAGCAAAAGAACTTGGAATAATATAACTTCTCTTGCAGATTACTGCTACCAGATAATTTTATTTTATAAAAATCACCCTTTCGAATCACCCTCGGGGGTGATTTTTTTTTGGTGGGGGTACCCGACCTTTGACTAGGAATTTAATAAATAAAAATATGAAAGGTAAAACTCAAATAACAATCCAGGGACATCTTGATAAAAAATGGATGTGCAGCTTTGAAGGCATGAATATTAGTTGTGCAGGCAACAATACTATACTTACAGGAGATATTAAGGACGAAGCGCATTTACATGGAGTTTTAAATATCATAAGGGATTTAAACCTGAAACTGATTTCGGTCAATCCGGTGGAAGGATAATATAATGTATTGTGTATATTTTTATTTAAAGAACTAAATATTATCTCAAACAAAATGAATGCATTTCTACGAATACAATAAAATCAAAATAACTTAAATCCAATATTTATAAAAAAATCATTAGTTTTATTAATCGTGGCAGCATTCTTATTACAGAGTTGCGCTAAAGTATTTTATACTCCTGATGCCAGAACCCTTGCAAGTAGTCATAAAATCATAGCTATTATACCTCCAAAAGTATCTATAGCTGCAAGAAAAAAAATTGATGGAACTGCCTTAATTGAACAACAAAAAGCAGAATCAATCAATTTCCAGAGAGAAATGTATAGCTGGATGCTTAAGAGAAAAATATAGGGAACTATCTTCGTTGATATCCAGGATGTTGAGACTACAAATGCAATATTAGCTTCTGCCGGTTTTCAGGATGGAAATTTTCTGGCACCAAATGATTTAAGCAAAATTTTAAATGTAGATGGGATCCTGACTTCCAATTATGCCCTATCAAAACCAATGTCCGAGGGTGCTGCGATTGCAATGGCAGTACTTGCAGGATGGTGGGCTCCGACAAATGAAGCTGTTGTTTCTTTATCAATCCACGACAGCGGATCAGATAAGATGATCTGGAATTATGACCACAGACTTTCATCGACTCTTGGTAGTCCAGCCCGACTGGTTGATGAACTCATGAGGCAGGCAAGTAGAAAAATGCCGTATTTTACAAGCTTTAGTTCTTATTAAACAAAAAGACACTCTTGTACCAAAACCAGGAAATATCCAAAAACTGGATCCTGAAAGGATTGAACAAACTGGCCGACATAAAATAGATTATTTTAAATTTAAAATAATTCATAATTTGCATATGTGCTTTTAACAAAACTACATATTCCCCCTGCCGGAAATAACACGGTTCACCGATCAGAACTATATGAGAAATTAAACATTGGGCTTAGCCGGAAACTAATTCTAATTTCTGCACCTGCCGGATTTGGCAAAACAACAGTTGTGAGTGACTGGATAGATCAAAATAAGATCCCTTCAGCATGGTTTTCACTCAATGATGGGGACAATGACCCGGCAGATTTTTTAAGCTATATTATTTTAGGAATTCAAAGTATTCATTCAGCATTTGGGCAAGGCGCCATCAAACTGTTAAATTCGCCCAATACTCCATCTTTCGAATCAGTTACCAGCCTGTTAATCAACGAAATACTCAATATCAATCAAAATTTCTTATTAGTACTCGATGATTTTCATTTGATTAAGAGTAACGAGGTATTAAAATTAGTAACCTATTTATTAGAGCATATACCCGGTAATATCCATATTGTAATCCTGACCCGTTCAGACCCTGCGCTATCTGTTTCAAGGTTAAGAAGTCAGCATCAATTGGTTGAGTTACGTTCATCAGACCTGAGTTTTTCGGCAAATGATATTTCCGTATTGTTCAATAAAAAGCTGAAATTAGGCTTATCTCTTGATGATGTTTATGCTCTTGAAGAAAAAACCGAGGGGTGGATTGCAGGCTTACAACTGACAGCCCTATCAATGCAGGGCCGTGAAGATATTTCCGGATTTATTAAGGACTTAAAAGGAGATAGCCGCTACATCATGGATTATCTGTTGGAGGAGGTGCTGAAGATCCAGACAGATGACATCAAGGAATTTTTACTGCAAACATCAATACTGGCGCAAATGTCGGCTCCTTTATGTAACGCTGTTTTGAACAGAAATGACAGCCAGCTTATTCTTGAGACACTGGAAAAAAATAACATGTTTGTTATTCCTCTGGATGAGGAGAGAGTCTGGTATAGATATCATCATCTCTTTGCGAAGCTATTAAATCAGAGGCTTCAACAAAAAGATAAAGAAAGCATTAACGATCTTCACAATAAAGCAGGTGAGTGGTTTAAGAATAATGCCATGCCATTATTAGCCATTGAACATGCAATAAATACAGAGAATTTCGAAAAAAGCCTATTATTTCTTGGAGAAATAGTAGAGACAATGTGGAAAAACGGACAGCATGCTGCTATTATGAAATATGGTGATTTACTACCTGATGAATTAATTAAAAAGAATGCAGATTTTTGTTTATACTATGCATGGATATTGATTATAGCCGGTCAGATTCAGAAAGCTGAACCATTTTTGGTGAGTGCCGAAAAAATTACAATGCAGATCATTAATGACAAAAATTCATCAATAGAAGATGTCCGGTATAATAAGAAAATGTTAGGAAAAATATCCGTTGCATTTGCATATATGAATTCACTTTTAGCACGTTCTGAGAAAATTTTTGATTATAGCAAAACTGCTATGGAAAACCTCTCGGAGGATGATCCGTTGTGGTTTAGCTGGGGATGGTACTCTATTGGGATTGCACATTCAGTTCGTGAAAACTTCAAGGGAAGTATCGATGCTTATGAGAAAGCGCTGGAATATGGAAAGAAATCAGGAAATATCTATCTGATATCTACCATTGCAATTAATTTAGTTTACATCGAGTCACGGATGGGGCTGTATAACTCAGCATATAAGAAATGCTCCGATCTTTTAACTTTTATGAAAGAAAGCAGTTATTTGCAAATTGCAAAATCGGAAAGCACATTTGCAGGGCTGTATTCATGTATGGCAGGTATAGAATATATGCGGACTGATTTTGATGATGCTCTCGAGAATATTAAGACTGCCTATAACTTATGTAAAAACGAATCGAACAATTCTTTTAAAGTTGTTGTGTTAACTGTTTATTCAAGTACTTTATTTGGACGTGGAGATCCAGCCGGAGCGTTAAAGATGCTCACTGACGCAGAAGATATTATAAAACAAAATAAAATTGCTCCAGTTGTAGTATCCATGTTTATTGCATTGAAGGGAATTTTACTAATTGAACTTAATCAACTCGACAAGGCTAATAATTTTTTTAAGGAATATGGATTACGGCTTGATAAGGAGATATCCTATTTAGATGAAAATGGATATTGTCCTTATGCTCTTTTATTAATAATCGAAATGAAATTCGGGGAGGCAGAGATTCTTCTTTCAAAATTATTGAAACTGGCACAAGCCGCAAATAGAATTGAGAGAATAATTGAAATTAAAGTCATATATGCCATTTTGAATAAGGCTTCAGGGGATAAAGAAAAAGCCTTAGTAAACCTGATTGAAGCATTGGAGTACTCTTCCAATGATAATATTTTAATGGCCTTTATCGATAATCTCGATAGAATACGCGATTTACTAGATGAAATATTTAAAATACAGGCAATCACAAAAACTAAAATTCCAAAGAAATTAATCGATAAGCTTAAGCTCGCTATAGAAAAGAAGGAGAAACATAAGAAGATTAATGTTGAAGCAGACTTAAGTGCTCGTGAGCTTGATGCACTAAAACTTATTGCCGAAAATTTAACTAACCAGGAAATAGCCGATAAATTGTTTATTTCATTAAATACGGTTAAAACGCATGCTAAAAATATTTTTCTGAAATTAGAAGTTGATTCCCGAATACAAGCCGTAACTAAAGCAAAAGAACTTGGAATAATATAACTTTTCTTCCAGATTACCGTCACCAGATAAATCTATTTTATAAAAATCACCCTCTCGAATCACCCTCGGGGGTGATTTTTTTTTGATGGGTGGAGCATACTTTTGAACTTGAAATTAAATTGAAAAAATGAAAGGCAAAACTAAAATAAAAATTCAGGGGCATCTCAATGGCAAATGGAAGGAATGCTTTGAGGGTATGGAAATCAGCTATGAAGGAAACAATACAGTTCTTACAGGAAATCTAAAAGACGAAGCTCATATGCATGGAGTTTTAAATATCATAAGGGATTTAGACCTGACACTGATTTCGTTCAATCCGGTGTAATGATAACATAATGTATCGCTTATATTTTTAATTTAAAAACTAAAAAATGAAATCAATAAAAAAAATTGCAATAATTATCGGACTATTATTTTTAGTTTCGACATTAACGTTTATGCTAGGAAGTAACCTGATACAATCTTTTCAAATTGATGCAACTCGAAATAAATCCCCATTAATTCTGGGTGTTATTCTTGAAATTATTTGTGGAGTTGCTGTTGCTGGCATTGGAGTTTTGATGTTTCCGATGTTGAAACTGTTTAACAAAAGATTAGCTCTTGGATATGTTGTTTTCAGGGTTATTGAGTGCACAATTATAATTGTTGTGGGCATTCACTTATTATCTCTTTTAAAATTAATGTGGAAATACGAAATGATAATTTTTGTTTTCACCGCATTAGGCGGGCTTATGTTTTCATATTTATTATTTCAGTCAAAACTTATTCCACGCTATTTTTCTGGACTTGGAATAATAGGGTATGCAATGCTTTTGCTCGGAGTTGTGTTGGATATGTTTAACATTTTTAATATTAACGATGGTGCAGGTATGCTTATATATCTTCCAGGTGGATTATTTGAATTATTTCTTCCAATATGGCTTTTTATAAAAGGATTTAATCCTTCAGTAATAGCCGCGGTGAGCGATAGGATATATAAATAAAGTTAAAATTTAAGGATAATAAGCATTTAAGAATGATGGCTTATATAAGTATACAACCCGAATATAAAATAATGACAGATTGGGTTAAGATCATAAATGGATGGAAACATGGCCTGGGAATTGAAGGTGAAGGAAATAAAATTATTTATCCGGGTAAATCTGGAGCAAACCTGTCCTGGTTAATAATGGTTGATTCAAAAATTATCTATATTCATACAGCAAATGAATTAGATTATATAAAGTTCCAGGGATTCCTCAACAATGTGATTCCATTACTTACTAAACTATAAAATTCACCGTGCCTGACTGCATATTTATTATTTACAGGCTGATGATCCATTTGACAGGTTCACTGCTTGTTGCCAACTTTACGAACAGATGACAAGACAGCCGTTTCAAACGACCAAACATAATAAATACGCAACCCGATATTTGCAAGCTGACAAAAACACTCACTTACATTGATAAATATTAAAGAAATGAGATCAATTTGTTTTTCAATTCTAATGTTTTTAACCTTAGATTCTTTCTCACAAAAAGAGGAGTTTATAACTATCATTGAAAACCCTGCTACATCTGTTAAAGACCAGGGAGGACCTAGTTGTTGGAGCTACGCTACGTGTTCGTTTATTGAGTCTGAACTACTTCGAACGAAAAAAGGTGCTTATGATTTATCTGAAGACTTTTTTGCTTATTACGCATATATCGATAAAGCACATAATTATGTTTTACGAAAAGGAAATACAAGTTTTAGGCCAGGAGGTTTAACACATGACGTATTGAGAATTATTACAGAGAAAGGAATTATTCCCCAACAATATTTCAAAGTTGATTCTATACAAAATAACAGAGAATTAGAAAGAGTTTTAGGGAATTATCTTAAGACAATCTTAGAAGACGATTATCCAACAGAGAACTGGATGAAACATTATTGCGCATTACTTGACAGTTATTATAATTCGTTACCAAATCAATTTGATATTAAAGGTCAAACTTATACTCCGACTTCGTTTGCCAAATTTCTTGAAATACATCCCGATGATTATGTTTCATTGACATCCTATACTCACCATCCTTTTTATACATATTTTGCTCTTGAAGTTCGAGATAATTATGCAAGTGGCATGTACTACAATGTAACCCTAAATGAATTCATCCAAACTATTGATAGCGCTTTAGTTCATGGATATACTGTTGTTTGGGACGGAGATATGTCTGAAACTTTTTCATATCAAAGGAATGGTCTTGCCTTGTTGCCTATTATAGGTAATGAAGGAATTAAAACGCTTAATACCAATACTCCAGAATTAAATGTCAACCAACACATAAGGCAATTAAGCTTTGAACGATTGCTTACTACCGATAATCATTTGATGCATATTACAGGGATAGCAAAAAATAAAGAAGGGAAAAAATTCTACATCGTAAAGAATTCATATGGAACCAACGATGGACCTTATAATGGTTATATTTATATGAGTGAGGCTTATTTGAAAATGCAAACTGTCTCGATAATGTTAAACAAGGACTCTTTACCAAAAGAAATTAGAAAAAGGATTGATAAATAATAGCCTGCTAAACCAGGAAATAGCCGATAAATTGTTTATTTCATTAAATACGGTTAAGTCGCATGTTAAAAATATTATTCTGAAATTAGGAGTTGATTCCCGAATACAGGCTGTAACTAAAGCAAAAGAGCTTGGAATAATTTAACTTCTCTTGCAGATTACTGCTACCAGGTAATTTTATTTTATAAAAATCATCCTATCAAATCACCCCCGCGGGTGATTTTTCTTTGATGGATGTACCTGATCTTTGCATAAGGATTTAATCATGAAGCAAATGAAATGCAAGATTATAATAAAACTTCAGGGACATCTTAATGAAAAATGGAAGGATTGCTTTGCGGATATGGAGAGATCTCCTGATCAGAAATCCAACACGGCACTACAGCTAATAAAGATTCCACAAAAAAACGAATCGTTTGTGATTTTTAAGCTTGATATGTTACTAATTGGATAAAATGTGATCACAGCTTGATTTATTAATAATAAAGCACGAACCTCCAACAAAGGATATCACAAATACTTGTAAATATGAAAACACAATTTGAACAAAACGAACTTGATAGAATGAGAAAAGACCCTGATAATTATGTGTGGGGCTTCTTTTATTATAATCATAAAGATCCAAGAGTATTAGTACCAAGGAAAGCAGGTATTGGTCTGTCACCAAACTTTGCTAATCCATATTCTTATCTGTTAATTATAGGAATAATACTTCTTATCCTAATAGGAAACATTTAGAAAATTTCTAAATGAAAAAGTTGAAATTATTTCTTGTTTTAACCATTCTATCACATAGGAAAAAATAATTTTTTGTACAACCAATACTTAAAAAAATGATGAGAAATATTATCCTTCAAATTGGAACAGAATTGAAATCACTTCTCTTTTCAACTGTTTTGCTCTTACTTGCAGCTACAGGTTTTACCCAATTAATAACACCCGGAAGCAATTACATGGGGCAAACTCCTCCGGGTAATAATCCAAAGGCATTTCCTCTTTTTGTAAACAAGGGATTCTTTGCTGCTGAAAGGATCGCAATTTCCAACGACGGCAAAGATATTTATTATTCGGAGATTAAAAGTTACTATCCCATTAGGGGCGAAAACATCAAAAGATACACCTTTGCTGACGGAAAATGGAACGGCCCCTTCGATCTGTTTGTGGGTTATGCCCCGGCACTCTCGTTAACCGGAGATACAATGTATATTGAAAGAAAAGACCTTGAAAATAAATCAGAGACCTATATTTCTGTTAAAACAGGATCAGCTTGGAGCAATCCCAAAAGGATTTTAACTAAACTTGATAAAGCCCATTATTACCAGGTTACAGGGAAGGGGAATCATTATATCTCGTCGATAGCAGGAAATGGAGCCGGATTAAATGACTGGTGCAAGGTCATAATTACTGGAGCAGATACAACAGCATCAAGCCTGGGAAGACCCTTAAATACAGGCGCTGAAAATCTCGATTTCTTTGTTTCACGGGATGAATCATATATGATTGTGACTAACCGTCCGGCATTAGCAATAAGCTACAAAAAGGATGATGGCACCTGGACAAACCCGAGAGTCTTTGGTAAAAAAATTGACTTTGGACTCGGTAGCTGGGGCCCATGGGTTACTCCTGATAAAAAATACCTGTTTTATTCTACCGGGACAAAACCGGATTATTCAGATGTTAAGGTATATTGGGTTCGTATCGATGGTGTAATAGACAGTCTTAAAAACACCAACTTAAGTCCTTATATTAAATCTTTAATAAAAAATCAGGTTGCTGTTGCAGGACAACCATTCACTTTCACTGTACCTGATAACATATTTTTTGATGATGACAGCAAAGTACCCTTAACATATTCTGCGCAGATGGTCGATGGTAAACCGATACCCTCCTGGATAGTTTTTGACCCCGCGACAAGAACTTTTTCGGGTACCCCTTCTGAAGCCGATGAACTGATAGTAATTGTCGTGGTAAATGATTCCGAAAAGGCTACAGCCTACTGCCCGATTAAAATTATTATAACAGCCAATCCAATAAAATGAGAAATAACCGACGTTTACAAATTCTCTCACCCCACTTATAAGAATGAAAAAAAATCAGAATAATTATAGCATTGATTACGCTTACCTGAATGACAATACCAATTTGCAGTTCAGCATTCGGGCAGAATATTTCAGGTATTGTGTTTAATGAAAAAAGTCAACTTCCTGTTGAATATGTGAATATCGGCATTGTCGGGAAAAACACTGGAACTGTCTCTGATTTTAGTGGAAAGTATAGCTTTGGTGGCTTCCATATTCATAATCCTATAAGCAACAAGAATGAAAGTCTGGAATATATTGATAAGTTAGCCGAAGCCTTAGGTGAAACAGATCCTGTTATTAAAGAACTTAATAAACTTGGTGTGACTGTTAATACAGTAGAACAACCTCTTGACATCTCAAAATCAGAAAATAAAATCCTTCTCAGTTTGTACCTGACTGTGCCAGAAGTTGAAAATGACCGGATTGCTGAGAAAACTGCTGAAGGGTCTTGGCGAGCAAGGATGAATGGTTATTGGACGGCTCAGGCTCCAAAGGGCTACGATAATTTCAGGGATAACAAAAAGTCTACACTTCGTCCTAATCCATCTGAGGCTCCGTTGATGATCGAAGCCTTCAGTATGTTAGCATCAGGGACATACTCAGCTGATGAAGTAAGAAAATGGCTGAACGATAATAAATTAAAAATCACTAAGAATGCATTCCTGAGATGCATAAGGAATCCCGTTTATATTGGTAAGATAAGAACAGGTGAATGGAAAAAAGAACCCTCTCAGGATGTTCCCGGGTTACATCCTGCATTGATTTCGGAAAGTATTTTTCACAGGGCGAACGATGTCTTATCGGGTCGGAGAAGAAATATGAAGTTCCATGATGATAAATCAGATCTTTATCCTTTGAAAGGAATATTACAATGTCCAGAACATAACAGGGTACTTACAGCCTACGCCTGTCGTAGTCACACAGGGAAATTGCATCATTATTACCTCTGTTGTAAGGATAAGTGTAAACACAGATACAGGATTCAGGATGTTCATGAGGAGATTGAAGATATCCTGTCAACTATTTCCATTTCAGCTCAAATCGTCAATCTTTACAAGAAAACCTTGGAAAAACTCTTTGAAAAGGATGATTACAATAGGAGGGATGAGATCCAGAAAACCAGAAAGGAGCTTGAGAGACTTGAACTCCGGAAATCCAACCTACAGAATGATTTGATGGATCGGGTGATCACATCCCAGGACTATCAGGACATGAAGGGGAGGGTGGAGAAGGACATTGTCCTGACCCGGGATAAACTCTCTGAATTACAACAACAAACATCTCCTTTTAAGGATTATATTAAGAATGAAGTCCCAATGCTGGAGGACCTCCTGGAATATTACAGGAACTCGAATGGAGCGATAAAGAAAAAGATCCTCGGTTCCATCTTCGCCGAGAAACTCGTTTTGGAGAAAGGGAAAGTTGCAACTCCCGTTTTCACCGAACCCATCCAGCTCATCTTCAGTATTAGTGAGGTTTTGGGGAGCTCCGAAATAAAGAAAGAGGTCGATTTTGACCGTTCTCTGGTTGCAACTCTATCAAAAAACTCGATTTTTAAAATTTAAGAGTTGCAACCCTCTCCCTGAAAATTACTGTACATCTCATCCTTTGAATTAGCAAGGGTTTAAGGATGTCATAAAAACAAACAAGAGGTCGAATTTGACCTCTTGTGCCTCTGGGTACCCGGAGCGGGACTTGAACCCGCACAACCGCAATGGTCACAGGATTTTAAGTCCTGCGTGTCTACCATTCCACCATCCGGGCTATTTATATATATTCAATATAAATATTAATTCTACCCTTACAAATATTTTTGTCAGCATGTAGGGATGGTGGAATGTCCACCCCTGCAAGCTGGCTGCTTCGCTGAAAACACCCATCGGGTGTTTTCTTTACGCTCGCCCCTACCATCCGGGCTTCCATCGTCCTGCAGTCTTAAAGTCTTGCAGTCTTGCAGTCCTTATGACCTTGAAGTAATAGAATGGAAATGTAAATTTAGGAAAATATCGTCACTTCACAAGAATCGGCTTGCCTAATCCGGCCTTCTCAAGTTCCTTAAGCTGAGTTTTGGCATCTCCGACAACAACATAATACATCCTCGATGGATCGATGTACTTCCTGGCCATCTCTAACTGCTTTTCCTGAGTCAGTCCCAGAACATAAGCTTCTTCCTGCTTTATATAATCGGCAGGGAGATTATATGCTGTCATCGTATTCAGCATATCAATCAGGTTACCAAGAGTCTCAAAACGCCGGGCATTGCTTTTCATCAGGCCTGACTTTGTGAAACTTATATATACTTCCGGCATTTCGGTACGGTATTTTTCCATTTCCGTTTTGAAAATACTGACTGATTCAAGTGTTGCATTTGTACGAACCCGCGAAGAGGCCGAGAAGTAACCATAATTCTTAAATCCTGAGAATGATGAATATGCTCCATATGTAAATCCCTTTTGTTCCCTGATTATCTGCATCCATAAACCGGAAATTGATGCTGCCCTGGCTCCCAGCTTATAGTTTGCAACAGTGGCAGGAAAGAAATCAGGATTTGTTCTGGGAATAGACGGGCATCCGATCGAGATTACCGATTGCTTGGCGCCCGGAACATCAACAAAATATATTTGCGATTTTTCTGGCGGAGCCGGGATAATAATTTGAGGAATAGTCACTTCCTTTGCAGGCCATTTCTGATCCAGCGCTGTAAGCGCGGCAACAACTCTCTGCTGATCAACATCTCCGGCAATCAGGAACCTTGCGATGGTCGGTGAGAAATAGGTGTTATAATATTCCTTCAGATCATCCATGGTAATAGCTTCAACCGAAAGTTCAGTTCCTAATGCATCTACAGCCAGTATATTGTCGCCAAACATAAGCTTGTTAAGTGTATAAGCTGAGAGGTAGTCAGGACTGGCTGCGTTCCGTTTAATTGAATTTATTATACGGCTTTTAGCAAGTGTAAATTGTTCGTCGTCCCATCTTGGTTCAAGAAGCATCTCTTCAACCAGGGTTATGGTTTTCTCAAAATTACGGGCCAGTGTGCTGACATTTACTGATATGTCCTCATTCCCGGAGGAGATCCTGATTGAGGCTCCGAGCAGACCAATTGCATTTTCAAGCTGTTCGGGAGTTTTGTTTTTCGTACCTTCGTTCATTATGGCAGCAACAAGATTTGCAACACCTGCTTTTTCTAACTTGTCAACTATATGGCCGCCATCCAGAACTATTGAATACTGAATAAGGGGAAGCTCATTATGTGTAATACCCCATATCTCTAATCCATTTGCAAGAGAACCCGACCAGGGCTGAGGTACATTGACTCCTGGGTCTGGTCCTAACTGAGGCATAACGGAACGATCAAGCTTTGTTGCGGTTTTTACGACAGGCTCTTCAGCTCTAGCATCAACCTTGACCTCAGCAGCTTTTGTGACATCCTCCTCAACAATACCGGCATTTAGAGATCCTTCCACAATCAGGTTTGCTTCACCTTTCGGAACAAAGCTTGTTTCAACAAAATTCTTTCCCTTTAAATACTTCTCAAAAACTGCTTTTACATCCGCCATTGTTACAGACTGGTAGCTGGCAAGCTCTTTTTTAAAATATTCCGGATCGCCTGTGAACATCTCATATTGTGCAAGGGTAAAAGCTTTTCCCTGGACGCTGGAAAATCTGCTGTAAAACCTTGTTTCATAGCCTGCTTTTATCCTCATAAGATCTTCCTCAGTAAAACCATCCTTTTCAAATTTATCGAAGCCTTCGAATAACGCCTTTTCAACTTCTGTAAGATTAACACCTGGATTTGCCGTAACAGATATCCTGAATGATCCGGCAAGCTCCTGCGATCCGTTTCTTGCCATAACCCTTGAAGTGAGCTTCTTATCTTTAACAAGTATTGTATAAAGGGGAGCTTTCTTGCTGTTGGCAAGCAGGTCGCCTAAAAAGTCAAGTGCATAGGAATCTTTGGAGAATTGCTCCGGAGCTGGAAAGACCATAGTAAGCTGAGGTGCTTTTGCAAAATTGTCCTCATGAAAAAGCCTGACAGTTGAAGCAAGAGTGGGTGGAATCGGATTCCGGCTCCCGACCTTTTCACCGCCGGGAATCTCACTAAAGTATTTCTCAACCAGTGTCTTAACTTCTTCTTTATTGATGTCTCCTGAAATTACCAGGAATGCATTCCCGGGGGAATAGAATTTTTTATGAAATGCTTTTACATCTTCTATAGTTGCATTAGTCAGATCTTCCATTTCTCCAATAACATCCCAGCTGTAAGGATGTCCTTTGGGATACAGATTCTTCAGAATTACATATTCATTAAATCCATAAGGAGTATTATCAACTCCCTGTCGTTTTTCATTCTGGACAACATTTTGCTGATTTGCAAGGTTTGATTTAGTAACAGTGTTTTCAAGGTAACCCATCCTGTCAGACTCCATCCACAGGGCCAATTCCAGTGCGTTTTTTGGAATTACCTCGAAATAGTTGGTTACATCCTGACCGGTGCTTCCATTAAAGGTGCCTCCGGCATTACTGACATAATTTACAAATTTGCCCCTGCTTAGGTTTTCAGATTCCTGGAACATCATGTGCTCAAAAAGATGGGCAAAGCCCGTTTTACCTACTGTCTCACGGCTTGATCCTACATGATAATATATTGCTACCGAGACAATCGGATCAGATTTATCTTCATTCAGTATGACGGTCAAACCGTTAGGAAGTTTGTACTTTTCATACGGAATTGACAGACCGGCTTCCTTATTTTCCTGTTTACATGAAATAGTTGCTGCCATAATCAAACCAAGAATAAAAAGAGATGATTTTTTCATAAGAAAATTATTAATAATTAAATTGGCTAAAATCAAATGAGAGCCTAAAATAGTAATAAAACTTTACAGAGTCTATCCTTGCAGATAAAAAAAAGATTCTTATTTTTGCCCCTGAATCTGCGGGAGTAGCTCAGTTGGTAGAGCACGACCTTGCCAAGGTCGGGGTCGCGGGTTCGAGTCCCGTCTCCCGCTCAGGCAAAAAAGTCCCGGCTGAAAAGCCGGGGCTTTTTATTTTTATGAATGCCGACGGCATGCTTGCATGAAGGAGGCATGAATAAAAATAAAAAGAGCCACGTTAGTGGCCTTTTTTGCCTGATGGCATCTCCATCTCGGGTCCGTCGAGTCCCGCGACAGCGGGACGAGACAATCCCGTCTCCCGCTCAAACAAAAAAGGCTGCGCAAGCAGCTTTTTTGAGTTCAGTCTAGTATTTACCGTTCATGCTGATGCAGAAGAGGTGCTTAAAGCCTCTGGTATTCAAACTCCGGTTATCCTTCTCTTATACTCGGCAAGTGCCTCATCAAGCCGCTTTCGCTCTTTACCGTCACCCTGAACATTGTGTGAAGGATGAATATGAAGCTTTACACCTCTGTCGGCAAGTATCTCTGCAGCAGTAGTAATTGTCATCCAGACACATGTTATGAATGCCATAGTCGAAACGGGACCGATTTTGTCAACATGGTTTTTGAGGGTTACAGACGCGTCCTGAAGTGGTGCACATGTATCAACAACTATGTCGGCAAGATCAAAAATTGTTTTTCCGCTTGAGTGTCTTGTCTTTTTGCCTTTGGCTTCAGCAGCAGATCCGAAAACTATAACCTTCATTCCCCTTTTTCTTGATTCAATGGCTATATCAATATTTACATTGTTCACGCCTGAATGCGAGAAAAGCCACATAACATCACGCCTGTCAAAATCATAACCTTTCATAATCTCAATTCCATAACCTTCAACTCTTTCCAGAAAAAGAAACTGATGAACTCCCATCTCACCGGTTATTCGTGTAAAAAATGTCAGCGGAAGTTCGACCATAGGATGGAATCCCACGAAACCTCCAATGCGGGGATACATTTCCTCGACAGGTATTGTTGCATGGCCGCATCCGAAAGTATGCACCCACCTTTTACATTCAATTGCATCTGCCATAGCTTCCGCAGCTTTCCTGATATTTTCTGTCTGTGTCTCTTCTATCCGGGTCATTATATCCCGGACATTATTAATCCATTGTGTAGCTAACATAATAAATTGGTTTTTCTTTATTTAATTATTACTCTTCTTTTTGATAAAAATCATCATGCTCAATATTACCAAAATAATTAATTCAGCAAAAGCCACCGTAATCAGATGATGTATTCCAGAATTTCTTGCAATCAGTCCCATTAAAAAGTTAACGATCATATTCCCTGTAAGGGCAACGAAGAGGACAAGGCTGAAAGCTGTCCCAGACAACTGTGAATATCTCTCCCCAACCAGGCCCAGCATAACCGGAAAACCTGCGGCAAGGCCTGCTCCAAGCAGAAACAATCCTGCAGCAGCAATTATAATGATACTGCCACATTTGAGAAAGACCAGTCCGGTAAAGATCAGTAAAAATGAAACTGATAAAAGACGCTTTACTGATACCTGCCTGAAGATGCTGCCTATTAAAAGTCTCATAACAATCATCCCCGCAACGAATAATGAAAGTAAGAACAATGCTCTGGATTGAGGAATAGAAAGGTGATCAACAAGATAAGTCGTTGTCCAGTTATTGATGATACCTTCAAAACTGCTTTGCGCAAACAGAAAGAAAGCAATAACGATCAGCAGTTTGTCTTTAAACATACTTAAGCTGCCTGCCAGAGGAAAACCGTGAGGCTGTTTAGGAGGCGGGAATTTTAGAATCATGTAAATAAGTCCTGTTAGCAAAGTCAAAACGGCAACCGCTTTCAAAATGACCTCAAAATCAGCATAGCCCCTGACTATCCCAAGTATCAGTGGTATACCAATTGCTCCTACTCCGAAGAACACACCTAAAAGGCTTAAATTAGCGCCCTTGTCTTTATCGCTTATATCTGATACCAGGGCATTTGTTGCGCCATTGACTGCTCCCCCTCCTAATCCTATAAGAAAAGTATAGAAGCTGAGCAAATTATGTGAATGAGTAAATGCAAATCCTGTAAATCCCGCAGATATGAGGAAGCATGACACTGAGAGCAATACCCTGTAGCCGTACCTGTCAGCCACTGGTCCGAATATTAGTGATCCTGCAAGTATTCCGAATGGCAATATGGAAAAAAGAGTACCTGAAGAAATTTCATTAAGCTGAAGCTTCACTTTCAGGTCCGGGATCACTGATCCAAGAGATATAAGAACTATTCCGAATAGCAGCATCCCGAGACATGATGACCAGAAGATCACTTTCTTCCTGTACATATGCCTTCTGTTTAAAGTTTAATCTTTGACAACGAGCGCAGTGCTACAAATCCTGCCCCGTAAACTCCTGCATCTCCTCCGAGTGCTGACGGTTCTACAACCACCTGGTTAATGCTTACAGGCTGCGCCCATCTGGCTGCTTCTTTAACAATAGCAGGTATTAAAGGTATGCCAGGACCAAACACACCTCCACCCAGAATTATTTTTTCGGGATTGAACAGGCTTACCAGATTTGCAACAGCCATACCCCAGAACCCGATACACTGTTCAATGACCCTGACTGCTATGGAATCCTTGCGTTCATAAGCGGAGAAAACATCATAGGATGTAATCTCTTCCGGCAATTTGTTTTTAAGTTCCCCAAAATAAGATTTTTCTTCTTTTATAATTGTTCTTGCCAGTCTCGCTATACCTTCACCGGATGCAAAATGTTCAAAACATCCGCATTCTTTATACTCCTCAATATAGGGCCTGCTGAGCGCCATCCATCCTATTGCGCCTGCAACATCATGACTGCCTCTGAGCACATTGCCATTTACAATTATACCGGCGCCAATGCCAGTTCCAACTGCCAGAAAAATGGCACCATTGCATCCCTGGGCATTGCCCTGCCATAATTCTCCAAGTATATAGCAGGTCCTGTCACTTTCGATCGTAACCGGAATATCTCCGAAAGAATCTGTTATTTCATTCTTCAGTGGATAGTCCTCCCAACCGGGAATGTTGGGAGCCCAGACAGTCCCTTTGATTGAATGGCTTATACCGGGTACGGAAATGCCGATAGCATCAACCTTGCTGCCCTGCTCCTTATATGAGTCCATGTATCCTTTTACAAGATCTGTAATAAGCTTCCCAACTTCACCGCCCTTTCTGTCACCCAGGATTATTGTCCTTCGTTCGGACATCACACCTTCCCTTGTAAAAGCAGCAGATGCCAGCTTTGTACCACCAAGATCAATAGCCAGTACCGGCATAATTATTTTATTTTAATACTCTGTTCCCTGACATTCCAGCCCTGCACTGAGAAAACCGGTCTTTTCTCAGCAATTAATACATTTGGACAGCTTACGCTTACATTTGTGCTCTCACCCTGAGCAAGGGTAAAATAGGCTGATGACCAGAAACTAGGTAAAATTTCCTTCTCTTCTACCATTAGCCGAGGACGTATAAAGAACGCTATCCTGTCAGAGTTATTTGTAACCTGAAGAGTCCATTTTGTTTCGCTTTTTCCTTTTTCCTGCTTTAGGATCAACGCATTCACTGATGTTTCAGGCATTCCATTAAGAGATCTGTAATTGTTATCCTTTGCCATCCAATATACATTATGCGACAAAACCTTACCGGCGGAGTTTTTCAGATTAAGCACCACAAAAACAACACCACTGGAATTGTTCAGAACAGATTCAAGGGAAGTAGTTTCCTTTGCTTCTGACGGTCCGATATTGAAATAGGCTTCCTCGCTGAAAACAGGTTTTAAATTGATGTCAAATATTTCAACCGCAGCTGTAAGGTTAGGTATTGTCTTATATTTCCGGTTCAGGATGGTCACTTTCAGATTCTCCAGATTCAACTGAATATGAAGAGGTTCGCATGCATTCTGCATAAAATAATAACCTGCATTTGTCTGAAGGTACCAGTCATAAACCTGCCATACAACACTCGGAAAAGCAGCATTCAGCTTCCAGAGCATTACTCCGCCTATATCGTTCAGTTTATGTCCGGCAGCCTCAAAAATACCCTGATAGCCGATGGCATTCATCAATTGCATCTTATTGCAGAAATCTTCCATCGATGATGGTTCGCCATATCTCTTTACCATCTCTTTATAATAAAGATCCCATTTGCCGTTTCCTGTGGCGGCATCATGATATCCCCAGGTATTATTGAGAGGAAAGGGAAGCTTTTTGTCCCATACAAGGTTTGGAATTACCTTTGGAAGTATATCCCATGTCACCATTGAAGGAAGCCCTGTTTCATCCTTGAAAACCCAGTCGCTCCCGGCAATAGCCCTGCCATAGTAACTTTTAGGATCCTGCCATGTATAAGGTCCGCCGCTGTAAACACCAGTCGGCAGATTATCAGGCCATGCTCCCGGCCACCCTTCCGGAAGCTTTGCAAAACCTGAAGAGCTTGGAATAAACGGACGTGTCCCATCAAGTTCATTTATGCTGTTCCTCATGAAATCATAAAGCTCCCTCCTTGCATGTCCTTCATTTCCGCCTGTCCATACCAGAAGGCTGGGGTGGTTTCTGATCCTGTAGATCGTGCTTGCCACATTTATCTTGAAAACTTCTCCTTCGAGAGGCCAGTCGGGAGATCCCTTGAACTCACCCTGGGTGTCGCCCGTAATCCAGAAATCGGACCATACAAGCATTCCATACCGGTCGGCAGCTTCCCAGAATTCATCACAAGGGGTCACTCCTCCTCCCCATATCCTCACGAGGTTGATATTCGAATTACGGCAAAGATGAAACTCCCAGTCGTACCTGGTCGAATCGCGGTTAAGTAACATGTCGGGCACCCATGCACCTCCGGTGATATGGATCCTGTTCCCGTTCACATAAAAATCACGACGCCAGGAACCATTGACATTGGTGGCTTTTGTGGAAACTGTTCTTATACCAAATACGAATGTAGTATCGTCAGAAACGCCTCCGGAACCGGAATACTGAAGCCTTATCCTGTAAAGATTGGGTTTGCCATGTCCATTTGGCCACCAGAGAAAGGGCTTTTGAATATTCAGCTCCTTAGTATTTCCACAGTTCAGATCGACCACAGCTGAATTATTGCCGGGAATGCTTACAGCTTTGGACAATTTAAAAGATTTTCCTTTGAAATTTTCAGGTGAAATAGTCACCAGAAGTGTGCCGTTCTCATCTACGCTTTTGTGGTTCAGCAATGTAAGAGTGAGTGATAGTTTAGCCAGACTGGTATCTGGCAGATCCGGTAGTTCGGTAACCAGTTTCGGATGACTTATTGTAACTGCACCGGATGTTCTCAGGTAAACAGGAAGCCATATACCTATATTGCGGTCCCTCACGGGAGGTATCCAGTCCCATCCTGCCGAACAAAGCATAGTAACATTCTTGCCTATATCACCTGTAGGGCCGCCGTTGGGATAAAAATCACCAAGCGCTTCAAGCTGCTCTGTCGATGGCAGTCCCGGATAATCAAGCGGATATATTTTTACGGCAAGTGCATTTGATTCACCGGACTTGATGTATTTAGTCACATCAAGACTGTATTCTGCAAACATCCCCGCCATCTTTGTCGAATCAGTGATCTGCTTTCCATTTACCCAGACTGCAGCTCTGTAGTTTATACCCTTGAATATCAGTTGAAAATGACGACCATTATCAGCGGCAGGCACTTTAAATGTGGTACGGTACCAGTATGGATCTTTCCATGGATTCGGATTATTCGGAAGATGGCTGAACTTCTCCAGGTCGTATTGCTTGTTGAATTCATCTGAGGCATCTGGAATAAGCATGTTATTCAGTCCCTGATACGGATCCGGATAAACTCCGTTTGCCACCAGCCCTGAAAGAACAGTGCATGGGACTTTTACAGGGAACCAGTAGACATCTGATTTGTATCCCGCTGCAGATATTTCTTCACCGGATGCTGAAATAAGCACTGATGACTGTAAATCAAAATTTACCAGCTTAACCTGTTTTATTGAACCGGACTGTGAGAATATTGGGTTGGATAAAACAAAAATTAAGCAAACCAGAGAGCATAATGTGATTTTCATATTTTATTGAGTTAAACTGGTGAAATATACATTTTTGTCTGATTATAATAATGAATTCTCCTAAAAGATATAAATTCCCTATTTCTGATCCGGCCATTCCATGAATTCATTCCCTGCAACGGATGTACTATTTCCAATATGCTTCTTTTTATGTATCATATTACCTATTATGAGAAGAAACATTGTCAATAATATTACAAGGGTTACCACCTCTTCACTTATAAGAGGAATCCTTGAAACAAGTGGTATACTCAGAAACAGAAGAATTGTGATCAGGCCCCGTGGAGAAAAAAACAATAGTGGCACCAGCGGCATTTTAAGTACCTGCTTAAGAAAGATCATTCGCAGAAAAAATACGCCGGCAATAATTAATATTGCTGTAAGAATATTATTCCAGTTAAAAAGACCTTCAATTTTTGTGTAATATCCAAACATAATAAAGAAAAAAGACCTTACCAGGAAAGTAAGCTCAACAAGAATCTTTTTAAAAGAATCCAGGTCAGTCCTGAATTTTCCGAAATCAACAAATCTTTTAACAATTGTATGTTCGAGTAACTTATGATTGGATAAGATCAATCCAAATGTTAGGACAAGGAGCAATGCAGGCAGATGTGATAATTTTGCAACCACATAAACCATTACTACTGTTGTCATAATTATGACATAGTTTACGTGATAATAGATCTTGTGAAGAAGGATAGCCAGAATTGATGTTGTAATCAAAGCTATTATAATGGTTATAATGCTGCCAACAACAAGATTTAATAACCCTAAGCCTATTGAACTTTCGTTTATCAAAATAAAATCAAATACAATGATGCCAATAATATTCGAAAAAGAGCTTTCATAAACGATAAATTCCTTTTCATCCGGATTCAGGGAAACAGCCGAAGGTATTGCAACTGCACTGCTTATTATTCCCAGGGGAATGCCATTTAACAAAGAATCTCTGACAGAAAAATCGAGGAACTGCACAAGTATATATGAGAAGGCTGCTGTGAATGCCGCGAATAGTACAAAGGCTGCTGATATAGATTTTATTATAAGACCCTTCTTTCTTTTTTCAAGCTTAAGATCGAGGCTTGCTTCCATTATAATCATGATAAGGCCAAGTGTCCCGATAACAGGAAGAACAGGTCTCAGATTTGGGATATCCAGGGTTGTTGCTTTCACAATCAATTGCATACCTATTCCAAGGACAATAAGAAAAATAACACCCGGGATCCTTGAATATTTGCTTGTTATGTCAAAAATATAGGATAAAATAACAATGAGGCAAAGAAATAAAATGATGTAGTTTGTCATTTCCTGAAGTATAAAAAAGCTCTAGCTTTCAATAAATCTCTTTATATCATTAATTTTACCTGCCAGAACGAGGATGTCTTTATCCCCGAGAGGCAAATTAACATCATATGTTAAATCAACTTTATAGTTCCTCCTGAATATAGAAGTTAATACACCTTCCTGGGGAGGAATTTTAACAGCCACCAGCTTAAGATCAAACCTGCCCTGAACATTTACAGCTTCCAGAGTATGGCCGGCATATTTAACCGGTACATGAACTTCCGCAATAGCATAGTCATCATTAATTTCGGTCAGCCTGAGGGCGTTTTCAATTTGAAGCATCGAAGAAACGTGCTTAGCTGACTCCTCAAGCGGGAGAACAACTTCTTCAATTCCAATCTGGTTTAGTATATTCTGATGTACCATATTAATCGCTCTTCCAATAATTCTTTTGACTTTAAGGTTCTTCAGGATCGAGAGGGTAAGAATAGAAGAACCTACATCTTCTCCTATTGCAACAATTACCGCATCAGTATCATGCAGGGGCAGCGATTTGACAGCGTTAAGATTAGTAGTATCCATCTTCATGACAGTAGTTATGGAATCCTTTAATTCTTCCAAACGTTCAGAATGGTTATCTATACCTATCACCTCATGTCCCATATTGGTAAGGTTGGAAGCCAGCTTAGACCCGAAATAACCCAAACCGATTACTATGTATTTCATGATGCTTTTAATTAGTATATATTGTTTAGTTAATTATAATATCAATTTCGGGGTACCTTGAGTACTTCTTACGATATGATACAAGAAATCCTGTCATCAAAGTCAGAGGTCCCACCCTTCCAATAAACATTAAAAGAATAACTATTATTTTACCGGCCTGACTAAATGAGGATGTATCGGCCAGGCTTAGTCCAACGGTACAGAATGCTGAAACACTTTCAAATAATAAATGTACCGGATTTTTTCCTGTCTCTGATATAAGAAGGCCGAAAAAGCCAGCAGTAATTATCAGGAGAGAAAGGGAAATAATTGATAATACTCTTATCAGAGTGCTGCTGGATATTTCCCTGTTTCCGATAACAAGCTGCTCACGGCCTCTGATATTGTTCCAGACCGACCGTAGAGCAATGGCGAACGTTGTGGTTTTAATACCACCGCCTGTTGAACCCGGGGAAGCCCCGATCCACATTAGAAGAATCATAAGGAAAACCGTTGGATATCCCCATAATGAAATATCAGTTATGTTAAATCCTGCTGTCCTGGCACTGACACTACCAAAAAATGAAATAATAAATTTATGAGTAATTTCCATCCCACTCAGGCTCTTATCTGATTCGAAAAGATAATAAAGACCACTGCCGGCCAGTATTAAAAATAGAGTCATAAAAAGTACAATACGACCAGATACATTTCTTTGTACAGGTACGACAGGGATCCTTCTTCCTCTTACCTTCCTTATTAAAACAATAATATAACGTTTGAAATATGAGTAGACGCCCTCTAAAACAGGAAATCCTATCCCTCCAAGTATAATTAGCAATGCCACAGAGATCTGTACAACATAATTATATCTGATACTGACAGAGAACAGACCATCTGATAATGTCGAAAATCCGGCATTGCAGAAGGCAGACACTGCATGAAATATTGAAAAGAGAATTTTATCTGAAGAATCCGGATTAAGACCGCTGAAAATAATCAGTGCCCCTGCTATTTCTGTAAGAAAAGTCAGAATAATAATTTTAGTCAGCACCTTAAACAAATTACCCATTGATTGCGATGAAAAAATCTCTTTAAGCATCAACCTGTCACGATATGATGTACTTGATGTAAAGACATAACTAAAGAACCCTGTAAATGTCATTATGCCAAGACCTCCGATCTGTATCAGACAAAGTATAATAACCTTCCCCAGGATTGTAAACGATGTGGCTGTATCAACAACTACCAGACCTGTAACACATACTGCACTTACTGCAGTAAAGAAAGAATCAAGGAATGATATCGGAAGTGTATGTGCGTTAGGGAGCATTAATAAGCCGGAACCAATCAGTATTATTATTAAAAAACTGGAGGAAAAAATTAAAGCCGGCGGTATATTTACTGAGCTGATAAACCTAAAAGGTCTTGATATTTCAGAAATGGCCATAAGAAAAATTGCTGTCACGACCGGAGTATTACCGGTGAATAAAGCCCATAATGATTTATCGGCATTTACAATGTTGAAATTGGAAAGTAAGACTCCCAGGGAGAAAAGAAAAACCAGAATCCTGTAAATAAGGGAAAGTAATGGCTTCGTTTTTATCTGAAGTATTTCGGGCAGGAACTTTGCAAAGAACAGGATTAAGAATAATATCCTGAATGTTGATCTCAGCACTGTTGAGTTTTTCTCAGAATGACTAAAACCAATAAAGAATATGAAAGAAATAAGAAACAGAGTTAAGGTCACTGAAATACAAAAACTACAAATGCGACTGAACCCCCCGATAAAAGATTTATATCTGTCGCCTGCAAGGAATAACTTTTTGAAAAGTCGTTCCCGAATTCTCAGCTTTTCCTTATTTGGGCTCATAATAGAAATCTACTAATACAATTGAATTTAGAATCACGCTTTCATTTCATCTAAAGTAATTTCCGGCATAGGCGTTCTGGATAAAATGCGTAATTTAACCAGCAAAATCCAGGATCTGGCTGAAGCTTTTCTCACTTATTATTTTGTCTGCAACATAATTGAGGTATTTGTTCTCAGAACAGAAGGAGACTCCGGTTCCGCTCTCCTTAATCAGGCAGAAATCATTCTTGCTGTCTCCTACCGATATAATATTTTTTATCT
>Ga0209450_10000252_pt1 | contig 28984 bp, 19 predicted proteins | sample FrelakmetLWP11LW_FD_187149 | JGI IMG/M metagenome (GOLD analysis project Ga0209450, IMG submission 187149) | Freshwater lake sediment microbial communities from the University of Notre Dame, USA, for methane emissions studies - LWP11 LW (SPAdes)... | ecosystem: Environmental > Aquatic >...
GTTCTCAGGATCGTTCTTGAGAATCCCTTCCAAGAGTTTCAGATTCGGAGGAATCGAGGCTTTTGCAAGTTCGGGATCACATTCCTCAAACATGGCGGATGCGACGTTGGGAAAAAGGGAAGGGGACGCCCGCAAGGCGACTTGCATGCAGCCTGAGAACAAGAACGAAAATAGGAGTAAAAGAGAAACGACTCCACGTAATTGCGTCATTGCAGTCTTCAAAAGCTTAGAAGCAAATGTCGAATGTCGAACAGGGAATGTCGAATGATGAAGTTTAATCAATTTGCTTTTCTCCTTCGGCGTTCTTCATTCGTCATTCGACATTCTGCGGTTTGCCCTTGAAGTTCTTCAAGAACCCAAAGCGTCGCACATCACCCGTTCTAATACCCAAGGAAAGGATCTCCCTTCTTGGGCGCTTCGTCAATGCATTTCTGAGCGAGAAACTGGGCGCCTGCGCCGTTCTCCATTTTGAGAACCCGGTGGTAAAATTCCAGGGCCGTGTCTCTTTTTCCGTCAAGATCGTAGCTCATTCCTTTCTTGAGAACGGGCCAGGCAATCATGTCAGGGTCAAGCCCTGGATCGACCTGGGAAAGAATGGCATCCAGTTTGTTTCTTGCCTGCTGCGTCTGGCCCCGGAAAAGATGGTACGTCGCTTCAAGGTAAAGCGCCTGATTCTCCCAAATAAGGCGATCGCCTCTGGTCGCTTTTTTTCGGCCCTCCGCCCGGAGGGACTCCACCATTTCCCTGTACTTGGAGTCTCGATCCTTTCGGATATAGACAAGGCCTTCAAAGAAGGGATAACGCATGTTCTTACGGAATTTCGCTCTCAAATCCTGAATGAGCGGCAAGGCTTTATCATAATCCTCTTCGAGGTAGAGATAAATGTGAATCAGCATGCTCCTGGCTTCGAGCCCTGAGTAAGCCGCCTCGTTCGCCGCCACGTGAAGTTTCCGGAGGCCTTCCTCTTTGTCGCCTTTGTGAAGAAAAAGATAGCTGAGAAATCTCAAAACACCGGAGAGTTTTGCCGTGTAGTAGTCGTAGATTCCGAGCCCCAGGAGGACATCCTTGTTTTCCGGATCGAGTTCTTGGCAGGTTTTCAGAGCCTGAATGGCATCATAGGCCAGGTTGTAGGAGGAAAACCACTTGTGCCGCATCAACTCGAAGCGGCCCTTGAACCCGAGAGCCCCTCCCAGGTAAAAATAACTGCGGCTGTCTTTATCGTTTTTTTCAATTCGCTTTCTTGCTACGGATATGGTGCGGTCGATTCGCCCCACATATTCTTCAAGGTTTTGTTCGGTCCAGAAACCCACGGAGAGCTTAGACCAGGTCACCATCGCCATGTAGAAGTAGCCCGCCGGGTGCTCCGGTTGTTCAGCGACAATCCGGGAGAAGCGCTTCTCCGCGGCATCGAATTCCAGGTCATAGAGGTCGTTTATTCCCCTGATGATCTCCTGGTTGGGGTTGCGGCTGTCCAGTTTAAGCGGTTCGGTTGCGTGGGCGTAAGGACAAGAAAGGAAAAACGCAACAATCAAAAGGAGTTGGAGAGAAGTTCGAATTGCAAGACAAGAAAGGTAATTCACCTTTGTTCCACTCAACTTGGATAGCATTAGAAGGCGTTCCAGAAAGCTGTCTTTTTCAACTCTTGTTGAGAATTGTATAAAATTCCTATTGAATTTGCAATGTTGGAAATTATAGAGTTAAACCTTTGCGGAGCGGTGTTTCTTTTTCAAGGAGGGAGAAACCTCCAGTTTTCTCCCGGCAAGGATTCCGAGGAACCATCAGGGAGCCAGGATATAATGAAGATCTTGATCTTGGGAAGTAAAGGCATGCTGGGTAGCGATTGCAGGACTGTCCTGAGTCAAAACTATGAAATCCTTTCTCCCGACAAAAAAGAACTGGATATTGTCAGTTGGGACAAGGTGATAGATCGGATGCACCATTTGCATCCGGAGATCGTTCTCAACTGCGCCGCCATCACGGATCCGGACGTTTGCGAAGAATCCAGGCAGTCCTACATGGTGAAAAAGGTGAATGTCGAAGGCCCGAGGAACATCGCGCAGGCTTCAGCCCGATATGATTGCAAGGTGATCCAAGTTTCCTCCGACCATGTCTTCAATGGTGAAAAGGCCATCCCACAACCGTACTTTGAAGACGACACCCTGGATCCCCTCTCTGCCTATGGCCGCACCAAGATGGAAAGCGAAACGGCGGTCAGGGAGAATGCGTCTGATTATATGATCGTTAGGAGCGGATGGCTTTATGGCGCAGAGGGGGACAGCTTTATCAGGAGCCTGCTGACCAGCGTCCTCGGCAAGAAAAAAAGCAGGCGGATCAAAGTAGTGGAAGATCAATTCGGTTCTCCCACCTGGTCCTATCGCCTGGCCCAGCAGATCCAGGAATTGATCCGTGCCGACGGCAAGGGCACTTACCACGCCACGGCAGAAGGGTACTGCAATCGGCTGGAGTACGCCCAGTTTATCGTGAAAAAACTTGGGTTGAAGGTTTCCCTGGACCCCTGCTCGCTGTCGGAGTGCCGCAGGAAGGCGAAAAGGCCGGCCAATTGCATCCTGGAGAACAGGGTTTTGAAAAAACAGGGGATCAATCTACTGCCGCCATGGAAGGAAGACCTGGACCTTTTCCTGGATCAATTCGGCGACGATCTGATCAAGCAGGCCAAAGCCGGCGGATCGAAGTGAGAGATGAGTCTGATGCAGGCTCAATTCACATAAAGCTTTTGCCACAAGCCAGCATCGGAACCCGACGAATTGAATGAATATCGAATGATGAAGTTCAATACCTGGGTTTTTCCCTTCGACTTTCTTTATTCGTCATTCGATATTCTGCGGTTCTCTTTTTTTTTGACATCTGCCCTGGTAGAAGAACAGCCAAAACGAGAAAGCCCCTAAATACTGCGGCCGATGGTCGCTGCCTCGGAAATGGCCGCTTTTGCGCTTCTGGGCTCCAGACAGTCCCCTACCTGGTACACAGGGATTCCGAGAGACTGGATCTGTTCGTAGAGGCGGTTGTCCGGCTTGTTCCCGATGGCGATCACCACGGCGCCCGCCTCGATGAAACTCTCCATTCCGTCTTCCGCCGTCACCACCACTCCGGTCTCTTCCACTTTGGAGAGTTTGTGTCCGGTGAGAAACCGGACGCCTCTTTCCCTTAGTTCTTTGAGAAGAACCTTCCTGGTGATGGATTCCAGATTCATCGCAATCTTCGGAAGCTGCTCCACGATGGTGACCGAAGAGCCGTGCTCTGCCAGGTGATGGGCAACCTCGCACCCTGTGGCTCCTCCCCCGACCACCACCGCTATTCTCTTTTCCGGCGGCTCTCCGTTCAGAACTTCCTGCAGCCCGACCACGATAGATCTTTCGATTCCAGGCACGTCCGGCAAAAAGGGTGTGGCGCCTGTGGAGAGAATGAGGACGTCGGGCTTTTCCCGTTTGATTGTTTCCAGCGTCACTTCCGTGTTGAGATGGATGCGGATGCCCGCTTTTTCAACCTGCTTCTTGTGAAATTCGATGAGGCTGAGGATTTCCTTCTTGTACCTGGTGACGCTTCCGAGGTTCAACTGGCCGCCCAGGCGCGACTGTTTTTCATAGAGATGCACTTCGTGCCCCCGGATCGCGGCGACCCACCCGGCGTGAAGGCCTCCAGGGCCGCCGCCCACGATCATGACCTTCTTCCTTTTTTCCGCAGGCCGTATTTCCATTTCCTTTTCCCGGCCGAGGGTGGGATTGACCAGACACTCTACGCGGCCCTTCCGGAATATGGATTCCATGCAGGTGTTGCAGGCAATACAGATCCGGATGTCGTCGAGGTTCCCCTGCTGGGCTTTCTTGGGCATTTCAGGATCAGCAAGCAGACCTCTTCCTATGCACACAAGATCAGCCTTTTCGTCTCGGATGAGGGCGTCGGCCAAGAGGGGGTCATTGATCCGCCCCACCGCCATCACCGGGATGCGGAGCGCCTTCTTGATCGTGGCGGCAGAATCCGCAAGACAAGCTTTCTCCATGAACATGGGCTGGCAGATCCATTCCGGAGTCGCATCGTTTCCTGCCGACACCTGGACAATATCCATGCCCGCTGAAACCAGCAATTTGAGGATCTCGATGCTCTCCTCCACGCTGAGTCCGCCGGGAACGAACTCCTGGGCGCTGATCTTAAAGGAAATGGGGAAGTCCTCGCCCACTCTCCTCCTGACCTCTCTGACCACGTCGACCGCAAAACGCGCTCTCCGGGTCGTGTCTCCTCCGTACGCGTCATCGCGAATGTTGGAGAATTTCGAGATGAACTGGTTGATGAGATAGCCGTGGGCTCCATGAATCTCAATCAGTTCAAAACCTGCCTGAACAGCCCTTACCGCAGCATCTCCGAACTTTCGGATAATGTCCTGGATCCCTTCAACGCTCAACGGTTCCACTTCGCCGCTGATGGTGGGGCAGGGGAGGTTGGAAGGAGCAAAGGGCTTTCGCTTGATCACCCGGCTGGAGGTCTGCCTTCCGCCGTGATGAATTTGAACAGCCGGAAGCGCCCCTTCTGCTTTCATCACCCGGGCGATGCGGGAGAGGCCTTCAATGAACCGGTCGTGATAAATTCTTGCCTGGTGGGCGGACACGATCCCTTCCGGCGAAACAGCGCAGGCTTCCACGATCACCATGGCCGGACCGCCGGAAGCTCGGCCCCTGTAATGTTCAACGGTCTTGTCATTGATGGATCCGTCGTCTTCAATCAAAAAGGAGGCGAGGCCGGGCATCACGATTCGGTTCTTAAGGCTGCGACCTTTAAGGGTAAACGGTTCAAAAAGATGCTTGAGCATGGTCTCCTCAGGAACTGTCTTAAGCGTAAGTAAATAGTCGCTTCCCTAGAAGGGTGTCAATTGAAAAACCATATTCCGAGCAGAACAGATGTCGGATGAGGCTATCCTAGGAGGCGATCAAAGAAGTCATTCCCCTTGTCGTCCGTGATGATGAAGGCAGGAAAGTCCTTGACGGTGATCCGGTAAATCGCTTCCATGCCCAGTTCCGGATATTCCAGGACCTCCATGCGGGTGATGCACTCTTTTGCGAGGCGTGCTGCAGGTCCCCCGATCGAGCCGAGGTAGAAGCCCCCATATTTCTTGCAGGCTTCTTTGACGACGGCGGAGCGATTTCCTTTGGCGAGCATCACCATGGAGCCTCGGCGGGCCTGGAAAATGGGAACGTAGGGATCCATTCGGCCTGCAGTGGTCGGTCCGAAAGAGCCGCACGCATAGCCGGGAGGGGTCTTGGCAGGACCTGCGTAATAGATGATGTGGTCCTTGAAATAATTCGGCAGATCTTCGCCGCGGTCCAGTCTCTCCTTGAGTTTCGCGTGAGCGATGTCTCTTGCCACGACCATGTTCCCGTTGAGAACCAGCCGGGTGGACACAGGGTATTGGCTTAGGGTCGCCCGAATCTGATCCATGGGTTGATTCAGGTCCAGGGCGACCGCCTTGTCCTGCGACCACGCCGGCTCGGGCAGGAATCGGCCGGGCTGCGTATCCAGGGCTTCAAGGAATATTCCGTCCCTCGTGATCCTGGCTTTGACGTTTCTGTCCGCGCTGCAGCTTACGCCGAGGCCGATGGGGCAGGAGGCGCCATGCCTGGGAAGCCGGATCACCCTGACGTCCAGGCAAAAGTACTTGCCGCCGAACTGGGCGCCGATCCCCAGGGTTTGGGACATCTCGAGAGCTTTCTCTTCCATGGCTCTGTCCCTGAAGGCCTGTCCGCCTTCATTTCCTTTGTCCGGGAGGGCATCGAGGGCGCCGGCTGTGGCGAGTTTGAGGGTTTTGAGGTTGGCCTCGGCAGAGGTCCCGCCCACCACAAAAGCGAGGTGGTAGGGAGGGCACGCTGCAGTGCCAAGGGTCTTCATCTTGCCGGCCATGAAAGCACTCAAGGCTTCAGGGTTCAGGACCGCTTTGGTTTCCTGGAAGAGAAAGGTCTTGTTGGCGGAACCGCCCCCTTTGGCGATGAAAAGAAATTCATAGGTTTCGCCTTCCGTCGCATAAAGGTCAATCTGGGCCGGAAGGTTGCACCCCGTGTTTTTCTCCTCGTACAGGGAGAGAGGCGCGTTCTGGGAGTAGCGCAAGAAATTCTTGGTATAGGCGTTGAAAACACCTCTCGAGAGAGCTTCCTCATCTGAAGCTCCTGTCCAGACCTGCTGCCCCCTTTTCCCGATCACAATCGCCGTCCCGGTGTCCTGACACATGGGAAGCACGCCCTCTGCGCTGATCACGGCATTCTTGAGCATCTCCAGGGCGACATACCGATCGTTCTGGGACGCCTCAGGGTCTTTCAGGATCTTTGCGAGAAGCTCCAGATGAGAGGTGCGGAGCAGGTGCGCGACATCCTTGAAGGCGGTTTCCGCAAGAAGCGTGAGGCCTTCCGAGGCGACCTTGAGCATTCTCTTGCCTTCGAACTCGCTTTCGGACACGAACTCCTTTGTTAGAAGGCGATAGGAAGTCAACTCCTTACCCATGGGAAAAGGCTTTTGGTATGCAAAATCCATAGCCGTGAAAAATCCCTCGACATTAAGAAAGAAGATAAAGGTTAAAGATCAAAGGATAAAGGCACAAACCTTTATCCTTCATTCTTTTTCCTTTATCCTTTGTTTTATGCCGCCGCCAGCTTCTTGTACGTTTCAAAACGGTCCTTCATATCCTTTTCGGCTTTTTCAAACAGCTTCTCCGCAGCATCCGGAAAGGTTCTGGTCAGGCTGGAGTAGCGCACCTCTCCCATGAGGAATTCCTTGAAATTGCCCGTGGGCTCCTTGGAATCCAGCGTAAAGGGGTTCTTGCCTTCCTCTTTGAGCCTCGGATCAAAGCGATAAAGGGGCCAGTAGCCGGCCTCTACGGCCAACTTCTCTTCGTTCTGGCTTCTGCTCATGTTGATCCCGTGGTTGATGCACGGCGCGTAGGCGATAATGAGGGAAGGCCCCTGGTAGCTCTCCGCTTCAAGAACCGCCTTCAGGAATTGGTTCTTGTTGGCGCCCATGGCCACGGAAGCGACGTAGACATATCCGTAAGTCATGGCCATCCTGCCCATGTCCTTCTTCCGAGTCGGTTTGCCGCTTGCTGCGAACTTGGCTACAGCGCCGGTGGGTGTGGATTTGGAAGACTGGCCTCCGGTGTTGGAGTAGACCTCCGTGTCGAGCACCAGGATGTTCACGTCATAACCGCTCGCGATCACGTGATCCAACCCGCCGTAACCGATGTCGTAAGCCCACCCGTCTCCCCCGAAAACCCAGATGGACTTCTTGGTCAGATAGTCGCTGCGGTTGAGGATCTCGTAGAGCAGCGGGGAGGCCGGGGCTTTCTTCTCGAAGAGTTCCGCTTCCAGCACTTCCACAATTCTGCCGCCGTATTCCTTGGATTTCTCGCCATCCTCCATGTGATCCAGCCAGGCTTGGAAGGCTTCTTTGAGCTCCGCCGACATCTCGACCTTGAGCGCCTCACGAACAAGATCAGCGAGCTTGTTCCTCCTCTGCGTCACCGCCAGGGACATGCCCAGGCCGTATTCGGCGTTGTCCTCGAAAAGGGAATTGGCCCACGCAGGACCGTGGCCGTCCTCGTTCACCGTGTAAGGACAGCTCGGCGCCGAGCCTCCGTAAATAGAGGAACAGCCCGTGGCATTGGCGATCAGCATCCTGTCGCCGTAGAGCTGGGTGATGAGTTTGATGTACGGGGTTTCACCACACCCGGGGCATGCTCCGGAAAATTCGAACAAAGGCTGCCGGAACTGGCTGCCCTTGACCGAGGTGGCGGGCATCACGTCGTCCATCACAGGCAGTTCGGTCGAAAAGATGTGGTTGGGAACCTGGGCCTCTGTCTGGGTCTCCAGCGGTTTCATGACAAGGGCCTTTTGCTTGGCCGGGCAGATGTCCGCGCAGTTGCCGCAGCCCGTGCAGTCCAGGGGGCTTATCTGTATCCGGAATTTGAGACCCTTGAACTCCTTGCCCTTGGCCTCCACCGTGACAAAGGCCTCCGGCGCCCCCTTAAGGTCTTCATCAGAGGCAAGGAGCGGCCGAATGACGGCGTGCGGGCACACGAAAGAGCACTGGTTGCACTGGATGCAGTGCTCCGGGAGCCAGACCGGCACGTTGATGGCAATCCCTCTTTTTTCGTACTGCGTGGTGGCGGTGGGGAAAATGCCGTCTGCCGGAACAGCGCTCACCGGGAGCTTGTCCCCCTGCTGCGCCAGCATGGGCCTCATGACCTTGCTCACGAATTCAGGCTCACCCTTTTCGAGGTAGGCTTCCTGGCCTGCTTTGGCCCAGGAGGCAGGATAGGCGATCTCCTGCAGGGCGCCTACGGCGCCGTCCACAGCAGCCTCGTTCATCTTGACGACATCCTCTCCTTTTTTCCCGTACGTCTTCTCGATGGCGTCCTTCATGTGCCGGAAAGCCTCTTCAGGCGGAATGACCTTGGCAATTTGGAAAAAAGCCGCCTGCATGATCATGTTGATGCGGCCTCCCAAGCCAAGCTCGGTTGCGATCTTGACGGCGTCGATGTTGTAGAACTTGAGCTTTTTCTGGGCGATGGTGCGCTTCAAAGGGTTGGGCAGCTTGCTTTCCATGTCCTCCAAAGTCCATGGAGAGTTCAGGAGAAAAGCGCCTCCTTCCCGGATCCCCTCCAGGATGTCGTACTGGGTGACAAAGGCCGGGTTGTGGCACGCGATGAAGTCCGAGTGAGTGAGAAGGTAAGGCGACTGGATTTTGTGGGGCGAGAATCGAAGATGGCTCATGGTGATGCCGCCGGACTTCTTGGCGTCATAGGCAAAGTAGGCCTGGGCAAACATGCCGGTGTTTTCTCCGATGATCTTGATGGCGTTTTTGTTTGCGCCTACGGTGCCGTCGGCACCAAGACCCCAGAATTTGCACCTCACCGTGCCCTTGGGAGCGGCGTCGATGTCTGCGCCAAGGTCCAGCGAAGTGTGCGACACGTCGTCCGTAATCCCCACGGTGAAGTGGTTCTTGGGAGCGGAACCTCTCAGATTGTCGAAAACGGCCTTGACCATGACAGGGGTGAAATCCTTGCTCCCCAAGCCGTACCGGCCTCCCACAAGCACAGGGCCGCTGCCTGTGTTCTGAAAAACCGTGCACACGTCCCTGTAAAGGGGCTCGCCCAGGGCGCCGGGAGATTTAGTCCGGTCGAGCACAGCCAGTCTCTTGACCGTGGAGGGAAGGGCTCTCAGAAAGTGTTCCTGCGAAAAAGGATGGTAAAGCCGGGCTTTGATCAAACCGATTCTCTCTCCGAGCCCATTGAGGTAGTTGACGGTTTCCTCGATCACATCGCAGCTCGACGCCATGGAGAGGATCACCCGATCCGCCTCCGGGTCGCCGACGTAATCAAAAAGATTGTAGCGCCTGCCGGTGAGGTCCCCTACCTTTTGCATCTCCTCCTGAACCACGAAAGGGATCCTGGCAAAGTAGGGATTGGCGGCCTCCTTGCTCTGAAAGTAAATGTCGGGGTTCTGGGCCGTGCCTCGCAGCTGCGGGTACTCGGGATTGAGGCAGCGGCTTCTGAAATCATCTAGGGCGTCGTAGTCGAGGAGCTTGGCCATATCCGCATAGTCGATGAGTTCGATCTTCTGGATCTCCATGGAGGTGCGGAACCCGTCGAAAAAATGCATGAAGGGAAGGCTCAGGCGGACGCTGCAAAGATGCGCTACGAGAGCCAGGTCCATGACCTCCTGCACGGAGGCGGAAGCCAGCAGGGAAAAACCTGTTTCACGAACCGCATTGACATCGGAGTGATCTCCGAAGATCGAAAGCGCATGGGCGGCCAAGGCCCTCGCCGACACGTGAAACACCGTGGGCATGAGCTCGCCCGCGATCTTGTACATGTTGGGAATCATGAGAAGAAGGCCCTGCGAGGCGGTGAAGGTGGTGGAGAGCGCCCCTGCAGACAAAGCCCCGTGCACGGCGCCGGCCGCACCGGCCTCGGATTGCATCTCAACGACTTTCAGGACCTGGCCGAAAATGTTTTTTCTTCCATGGGCCGCCCAGTCATCACAGTACTCCCCCATGCTGCTCGACGGGGTGATGGGATAGATTGCTGCGACTTCGCTCAGGGCATAAGCCACGTGAGCCGCCGCCTCGTTTCCTTCAATGGTTTTCATCTTGTCGCTCATAATCCATTTCTCCTTTTTTTTCACCACGGAGACACAGAGGGCACGGAGAACAGCCAAACAAAAGGATTCTGCCCTAATCGCCTTGAATGCTGGGCGCCATTGACAAATACGCCTGCTGCACCTCCATCCTTGGAAGGGGAGCATGAAGAGTGCTGTGCCATGGATTGAACCTGAGACGTTCTTTCCGTCTATCGGCACCTCCCGATAGACGGAAGACTCCTCTCTGTGTCCTCTGTGCCTCTGTGGTGGATTTATTTGATATCCGCAAAACCACTTATTTTGCCAGGCGTTTCATGTCCTCAACGAGTTTGCGTACCGACTCCGCGGAGAACTGAAGCGCTTTTTTCTCTTCTTCGTTCAGTTTGATCTCAATGACCTGTTCCATCCCCTTGGCCCCCAGTTTCACGGGCACGCCGATAAAGAGGTTCTTGATCCCGTATTCTCCTTCCAGGTAGGCGGCACAAGGAAGGATCTTCTTCTTGTCCTTCAAAATGGCCTCCGCCATCTCCACCGCGGCAGAGGCCGGCGCGTAATAGGCGCTGCCTGTCTTGAGAAGGCCGACAATCTCCGCTCCGCCGCTCCGGGTCCTGTCTTCGAGCGCCTTGATCCTGGCCGGGGGAAGCAGTTCGGTGATGGGGATTCCTCCCACGGTGGAGTAGCGCGACACAGGAACCATGGTGTCTCCGTGACCCCCGAGAACAAAGGCGTGGATGTTTTCCACCGAGACATCGAGTTCCATGCCGATGAAAGCGCGGAAGCGTGCCGAATCCAACACCCCGGCCATGCCCAGGACCCGCTGCTTCGGAAATCCGCTCACGTCGTACGCCACGTGGCACATGGCGTCCAGCGGATTGCTCACGATGATGAGGATGGACTTGGGCGCCACCGCCGCCACCTCTTTCACCACGGTTTTCATGATGCCCATGTTCGTGGCCAGAAGATCGTCCCTGCTCATGCCGGGTTTGCGGGGAATCCCTGCGGTGATGATGACGATGTCCGAACCTTCGGCCTTCGCATACTCGTTGGTGCACCCTTCGATTCTGCAGTCATGCCCTTCAATGGGTGCCGCCTCTGCGAGATCCAGCGCTTTCCCTGCCGGGATCCCTTCGAGCACGTCGATGAGAACGACATCCGCCAGCTCTTTTTCCGCCAGGCGCATGGCCGCCGTTGCGCCCACATTGCCCGCACCGATCACAGTGACTTTTCTACGCATGGGAAGACTCCTTTCAAAAAAGATCGATGGAAAACGATTCTAAAGATGATCATTGATCTTGTGTCAGAAAAAGCTTTTTTGGGGTGTTGGAGTACTGGTTAAACCACGTGTCTTTTGGCTTTCCCATTACTCCAACACTCCATTACTCTATTACTCCAATTTCGTTCACTCCATTACTCCATACGTTCCTTATCCTTCGCCTCTTCTCCGATTTTCTCGGGAGAGACAAAGCTCGCTTTCAAGAACTCGCGATTGAACCGGGCGATGTTCGAAATGGAAATCTCTTTGGGACAGACCGCCTCGCATTCCTTGTGGTTGCTGCAGTTCCCGAAGCCCAGCTCGTCCATTTTTTGGATCATGGCCAGGGCCCGTCTGGCGGCTTCAGGCTTTCCCTGGGGCAGAAGCACGAAATGGGAAATCTTGGCTCCGGTGAAGAGCATGGCAGAGGCATTGGGGCAAGCGGCGACGCAGGCGCCGCAACCGATGCACGCGGCCGCATCCATGGCCAGTTCAGCCATTTCTGCCGGAACAGGAATACTGTTCGCCTCAGGAGCCTGGCTGGTGTTGACGGAAACGTAGCCTCCGGCCTGGACGATCTGATCAAAGGCACTGCGGTCCACGACCAGGTCTTTGATCACCTTGAAAGCGCGAGCGCGGAATGGCTCGATCACCAGGGTCTCTCCATTGCGAAAGTGCCTCATGTGAAGCTGGCAGAGGGTCGTTGCTTTTTCAGGACCGTGGGGGATACCGTTGACCACGCTGCCGCAGGAGCCGCAGATCCCTTCGCGGCAATCATGGTCGAAGGCGATCGGCTCCTTCCCCTCATGGACAAGGGACTCGTTGACCACGTCGAGCATTTCCAGGAACGACATGTCCGTTGAAATGTCCTTGGCTTGATAGGTTTCGAAAATCCCTTTTTCCCCGCCGCCTTTTTGGCGCCACACCTTGAGTGTCAGTTGAATGGTCTCACTCATTTGTAACTCCTCTGCGCAAGCGCTACATTCTCGAAGACCAGAGGTTCCTTGTGAAGGGTCGGGGGGTTGCCGACTCCGTTGAATTCCCATGCCGCCACGTAGCAGGAGGTTTCATCGTTTCTCTTGGCCTCGTGGTCGTCGGTCTGATAGGCGAGGTTGAAGTGGCATCCGCACGATTCCTTCCTGTCGAGAGCATCGTCGATCATCAACTCCGCAAACTCCAGGTAGTCTGCGACGCGATTGGCTCTTTCGAGACTCTGGTTCAAGTCGGCAGCGCTCCCCGGCACATTGAGGTTTTTCCAGAATTCCTGGCGCAGTGCCGGGATGCTCTCCTTCGCCTTCAAGAGCCCCGTCTCTTCTCTGGCCATGCCGCAGTTCTCCCACATGATCCGGCCCAGGTCTCGGTGGAAATCGGCCACGGTCCTCTTCCCCCTGATGGCGAGGAGCCTGGTCGCCGCTTCTGTGGCGCCCCGGGCCGATTCCTGAAAAGCGGCGTGGCTTTCATGGACCTCTGGGAGGCGGGTTCCCGCCAGATACCCTCCGATCGTGTAGGGAACCACGAAGTAGCCGTCCGCCAGTCCCTGCATCAGGGCGCTGGCCCCTAGCCGGTTGGACCCGTGGTCAGAGAAGTTGGCCTCCCCCAGGACAAAGAGCCCCGGGATCGTACTCATCAGGTTGTAATCCACCCAGAGCCCGCCCATGGTGTAATGAATGGCAGGGTAGATCATCATGGGCGTTTCATAGGGGTTTTCGCCCGTGATCCGCTCATACATCTGAAAGAGGTTGCCGTATTTCTTCTTGATCCCCTGCACGCCTTCCCTTTGAAGGGCCTCTTTGAAGTCCAGGTACACGGCATATCCTGTGGGTCCCACTCCCTTGCCCTCGTCGCACATCTCCTTTGCATTGCGGGAGGCCACATCCCGGGGAACGAGGTTTCCGAAGCTGGGGTATTTTCGTTCCAGGAAATAGTCCCTTTCCGCTTCTGGAATGTCATTGGGGTTCCTCTTGTCTCCAGGCTGGTTGGGGACCCAGACCCGGCCGTCGTTTCTGAGGCTTTCGCTCATCAGCGTCAGTTTGGACTGGTAGGTGCCGTGAACCGGGATACACGTGGGGTGGATCTGGGTGAAGCAGGGGTTGGCAAAAAGCGCCCCTTTCTTGTGTGCACGCCAGATGGCGCTCACATTGCCGCTCATGCCGTTGGTGGAGAGGAAATAGACGTTGCCGTATCCGCCTGTGGCCAGCACGACCGCATGGGCGGCGTGGCTTTCCATCTGGCCCGTGATCAGGTTCCTGACGGTGATTCCCCTGGCCTGATCGTTCACGACCACCAGGTCCACCATTTCGCGGCGGGGAAACATCTTGACCTTCCCTGCATGGACCTGTCGCATCATGGCATGGTAAGCGCCCAGGAGCAGCTGCTGACCGGTCTGGCCCCTGGCATAAAAGGTTCTGGACACCTGGGCTCCACCGAAGGAGCGGTTGGCGAGAAGGCCGCCGTACTCCCTTGCAAAGGGAACGCCCTGGGCCGCACACAGGTCGATGATCTGATTGCTGATCTGCGCCAGGCGGTAGACATTGGCCTCCCGGGCCCGGAAGTCGCCGCCCTTGACCGTGTCGTAAAAGAGGCGCCAGATGCTGTCCCCGTCGCCGGGGTAGTTCTTGGCTGCGTTGATGCCGCCCTGGGCGGCAATGCTGTGGGCGCGGCGTGGGCTATCCTGAATACAGAAAGTTTTGACGTTGTAGCCCAGCTCAGCCAGCGTGGCAGAGGCGGAGGCGCCCGCAAGACCTGTTCCCACCACGATGATCTCGAATTTTCGCTTGTTCGCCGCATTGACCAGTTTGAGTTCGAAGCGGTGCCGGTCCCACTTTTTATCGATAGTGCCTCCGGGCACCTTGGAATCCAACTTCATAAAGGGTCCTCCGTTCTACAAAGACACGAAAAGAAAAACCGGGATCGAGGCAAAGCCGATTCCGATGATGAGACTGAAAATGATCCCCACCCGTTCGAGCACGGGCATGTATTTGGGGTGGTTGAGCCCGAGCGTCTGAAACCCGCTCCAGAACCCATGGCTCACGTGGACCGCGACCACGATCACTCCCGCAATGTAAAACAGGGTCCAGAAGCCGAATTCGGCAAAGGTGTTTGAGAGGATCGTGAAATCATTGATCGTCATCTTGTCGACAAAACGGAACCTGATGAGATGAAAGATGACGAAAACAAGGATGAGCGCACCGGTGTAGGGAGCCGTCCTCGATCCGATCGTTCGGCCTCCGGCGCTCTTGTCGACGGCGTAAGCAACAGGTCTGGCCCGACGGTTTTCGAGAAAAAGATAAAGCCCCATACCGATGTGAAGAACCGCGAAGAAGATGAGGCCGAATTCCGCGACAGTGACCAGCGCCTCAAAAGAGTGCAAGTGGTCCACGTAGGAAAGGAAAGACTCTTTTCCCGCGTAAATCGTGAGATTCCCCATCAGGTGGACCGCAACAAACAGGCAAAAGAGAAGACCCGTGACCGCCTGGACCTGCTTTTTGCCGATGGAACTCGAGAAGGTTTTCACCAGCCAGTTCATTTCTCTCTCCCCATGATCCCATGAGTGTTTTGGGGTTCCATGGACCGTGCGCCCTGCGCCAAAAGCCAAAGGCGGGCACCCCTCACCCGCCTGTAGCGTCCCCTGTGTTTTCCTTGCTCCGCACGAGGCGCAGCAAAACGTCTCCTGATCAAAAAGAGGCCTTACAGACCTGCTCCACAGCGGCAGCCATGGCCTCATCCTCTTTCCGGATGTCTTCCAGGGTTTTTGGCTTGACGGAAGCCGGCCTTGGTTCCAGCCCGTATTTCCATTTCAGGAACTGCTCTCCGGTGGTCGGGTAAAGCGCAAAGACCAGGAGGTCGAAGTCATCCTTGGCCAGGCTTCCTATTTTCGCCCTGGCCTTTTCCAGCTCCGGTTCGAGGTAGTCCGCTGCTCGGCCGGTGATCGGGGTTTCGCCCCGCTTGTATCCCTTGAGAACTTTTTTCTGCACTTCGGGATCCACGGGGGTGGGCGTTTTCCCGTAAAGGCCGTAAACGAGGTCCTTGACTTCGTTGGTGACCATCTTGTATTTGCCGAAAAGGACATTGAGCACGGCCTGCACGCCGACGATCTGGGAGGTCGGGGTGACCAGCGGCGGGGTGCCCAGTTCCTTACGGGTGGAGGCGACTTCCCGGTACACCTCGGCAAGGCGGTGAAGGGCTTTGGCCTCTTTGAGCTGGCTCACCAGGTTGGAAATCATGCCGCCCGGCACCTGGTGGACAAGGACGCCGGTGTCAATGACGGACATGGCGTGTTTGGCCAGGTAGTCGCGGTATTTCGGCGCCACTTTCTCGATGTGCTCCCCGCATTCGAGAAGCAGGTTGAGATTGAATCCCGGATCCCTGTCCGTGCCGACCAGAGTGGCGACGATGGGTTCCACCGCGGGTTGAGACGTCCTCAGCGCAAAGGGCGCCAGGCAGGTGTCCACAATGTCCACACCGGCCTTGATCGCTTCCAGGTAAACCATGGAAGCCATTCCGCTGGTGTAGTGCGTGTGGAGATGGATCGGGATCTTGATCACCTTCTTCAGCTCCGTGACGAGCTTGGCGATGTCAAAGGGCGCCATGATGCCGGCCATGTCTTTGAGACAGAGCGAGTCGGCTCCCATGGCCTGAATTTCTTTGGCCTTGGAAAGGTAGTATTCCAGGTTGAACACGTCGCCGCCCATGCGCCTTTCGGTCAGGGTGTAGCAGATGACCCCCTGAAAGTGCTTGCCGTTCGCCTTGATCCTCTCCACGACGGTCTCGAAGTTGCGGAAATCGTTGAGGGCGTCGAAAACCCGGAAAATGTCCATTCCCGCTTCGGCTGTTTTGTCCACGAAGAGCCTAGCCACGTCGTCGGCATAGTTCCTGTAGCCCACCAGGTTCTGGCCCCTCAGCAGCATGGTGAAAGGGGTCTTCTTGATGTATTTTTTCAGGGTTTTTATCCGCTCAAACGGGTCTTCGCCCAGGAACCGGTGCATGGTGTCGAAGGTGGCTCCTCCCCACACTTCCATGGCCCAGAATCCCACCTGGTCCATTCTTTCGGCGATGGGCAGCATGTCTTCCGTTCTCATCCTCGTAGCGAGGGTGGACTGATGCCCGTCCCTGAACGTGTTGTCTTGGATCTTGATGGGGTTTTTCGCCCCCCCTTCCAAAAAAGCATTGCTCATCAGAAACCTCCCTTCAAGCACGAAGTGTTAAATAAGCCGGCCCCCCCGCCATGGAGTAGCGGATGCCAGGGTTGGCCCATTAGCCACGTTATACGACTAAATTTACAATAGCGATTACAGTGTGTGGGGTCAAGAGTTCTTTTTCACAATGTGATTGACTTCCGCTTTTCCTCTTTATAAAATCCGTTCGAAATCGCATCGGACAGAAACCGTGTAACATCGCCTCGTTATCAGAAGCGTTTTTTCCGAAATGGAGAGCCCACAGCCCCACGGTGTGGTGCCGCGATAACTCCAAAGAGGGTGCTTATGAATCCTGAAAAAATCATTTCGGGAAAGAAAATTCTCATCGTTGAGGATGAGAAAGATGTGATCGAGGTTTTAATCGAACTTCTTGAGGTCTGCAGAATAGATGCCGCCACTTCTTTCGAGGAAGGCAAAAGGCTGCTCAACGAAAACGACTACGACTTGGTCATTCTGGACATCATGGGTGTCCGGGGTTTTGACCTTCTGAAAATAGCCAATGAACGTCGTGTTCCGGCCTTGATGCTGACGGCTCACGGCCTATCAGAGGAAAACCTGAACAGGGCCGCGAGAGAGGGAGCGCTCTATTATGCGCCCAAGGATGAAATGACGAACATCGCGACTTTTGTCGCCGACGTCATCGAATCCATCGACAAGAAGAAGAGCCCCTGGCTCCGGGTCCTTGAGAGGCTGGGGGGCTACTACGACCACAAGTTCGGCGGCACGGATTGGAGGAAGAAGGAACTTGAATACCTCCTAAAGAAAGCGGGACGATCCATGTAAACTCACCGCGGCTTTTCCCACTTTCCAAGACCCTCAACGACCTCCGAACCAGGGAAGAGCCAGGGGGGCCGTGCAATTTCAGGGGTTGTCTGTTCGCCGGGTTTCTGCTACTCTATCCCTCATTCTGCTTACCATACGGGAAATCTATGCCGATTTACGAATTCGAGTGCCTCTCCTGCAAGCACCGGTTTCAGAGTCTGGTGATGAAGGAGGGCGAGGAAAAAAAACTTCTCTGCCCCAAGTGCGGAAACGGCAAAAAGAGGCGCCTGATCTCGCGGGTAGCCTACCATGTGTCCGAGCAGGATCGTGTTGCTGCGTTCAACCCGGCTGCTTCGAAGGAGGATGCCTTTTTCAAAGACAGCCGCAACATTGGACTGGCGGCGAAAAAAAGGGCACAGAAAATGGGCGTGGACCTGGGCTCCGGCTTTGAAGAGAAGCTTGAAAAATTGAGATCAGACCCCGGAAGCGTGATCAGGGAGAGTGAATAGCAGGCTCTTGATCCATGAAGAATGAGAAGGCTTTCAACAGGGAAGGGGATGTGCTTCTGATCCACTATCAGGATCAGCCCGTGGCTTACGCGCGCATTGAGGGGATCAACCCGGATGTCAAGAAAGACTGGTACCAGGTGACGTTGCTCCTTCTGACCATCCCTGCTCAGTCGGTCACGTGGATCCTGAGGGAAGAATACATCCATGGGGCCTCCTTCACCATGGGGGGGCAGACCATGCGATTGGAAAAAGTGAGGAGGGTTTTTCCCGGGGAAACGCCGCAAGAGAATGATCGGCCGCGGGGCCCGAAGTCCCCGGAGAAAGCTTCCAAGGTCATAGCGTTCAAGAAACAGCACTGACTGCTATGACCGCTGATTACCCCTGCACCAACGGGTCATCGGCTAATCCTAACTTTAGGAGGAGAACATGGGTTCCAGCAACAAGGTGGTTTACACTTTTGAAGAAGGGGACGGCAAGAACAAGAAGCTCCTGGGCGGGAAAGGGGCGAACCTGTGCGAAATGACGCGAATCGGCCTCCCCGTGCCTCCTGGATTTGTCATTTCCACTGAGGCGTGTCTGTCGTACTTGGCGAAAAAAAAGGAAGGGCTTCAACAGGACCTGATGAACCAGGTCAGGGAGTCCATGGCTTACCTTGAGAAGAAGACAGGCCGGGGATTCGGCAGTGGGGAACAACCCCTGCTGGTCTCCGTGAGATCCGGGGCCGCCATGTCCATGCCCGGGATGATGGACACGATCCTGAATCTGGGTCTCAACAGCAAAAGCCTTCCGGCTCTCATCAAAATGACCCAAAACGAGCGCTTCGGCTACGACGCTTACCGGCGCTTCATCCAGCTCTTCGGCTCAGTGGCGCTGGGAATGCCCGACGAGGACTTCGACCAGATTTTTAGCCGCATCAAGGAGAAAACCGGGGCGAAGGACGACACGCAGCTGGATGCGGCCTCGCTGAAGGAGGCCTCAGGAGCGTTCGTGGATCTCGTGAGCAAGAAGATGCGGAAACCCTTTCCAGAGGATCCCTACGTTCAACTGGAACTTGCGATTGAAGCGGTTTTCCGATCGTGGATGGGAAAGCGGGCCGTGGACTACCGCAAAGAATTTCGTATTACCCCGGAGATGGCGAACGGTACGGCGGTGAACGTGTGCACCATGGTCTTCGGGAACCTGGGAAACGACAGCGCCACGGGCGTTGCGTTTACCCGGAATCCCGGCACGGGAGAAAACCGTCTTTTCGGGGAATACATGATCAACGCCCAGGGGGAAGACGTGGTGGCAGGAATCAGAACCCCCAAGCCGATCATCGAGCTTCGAAAAGACATGCCGGAAGTCTACAAACAACTGGAGGGTCTGCGACACACCCTGGAGACCTATTACCGCGAAGTGCAGGATTTCGAGTTCACCATTGAAAAAGGGAAGCTCTGGTGCCTTCAAACCCGGAACGGCAAAATGAACGCCTCGGCCTTCATCAAGACCTCCATCGACATGGTCAATGAAGGCTTGATCTCGGAACCGCAGGCCATCCTGCGGATTCAGCCCGACATGCTCGCCCAACTGCTTCACCCGCGCCTCGATCCCAAGGCCAAGGTGCAGGTTCTGGCCCAGGGTCTCCCTGCATCGCCCGGCGCTGCCAGCGGAAAGATCGTCTTTGATGCGGACAGGGCCGAGAGCAAAGGGAAACTGGGCGAAAAGGTGATTCTGGTCAGGGAAGAAACCAAACCGGACGATATCCACGGTTTTTTTGCGGCCCAAGGCATCCTCACGAGCCGCGGTGGCAAGACCTCTCACGCTGCCGTGGTGGCCAGAAGCATGGGCAAGCCCTGCGTCTCGGGCTGTGAAGCGATTCGAATCAACGATCTTGCAAAGGAAGCCCTCATTGCCGGAGTGACCCTCAGGGAAGGAGACGTGATCACCATAGACGGAAGCACGGGCCATGTTTACCAGGGGGTTGTTCCCACGATCGAGCCCGAGTTTGTGGAGGATCTGCTCGTCCTGCTCGGATGGGCGGATGATATGGCCGATCTGAAAGTGATGGCCAATGCGGATACGCCTGATACCGCGGCTAAGGCCAAGAGCTACGGCGCAGTGGGAATAGGCCTTTGCCGCACAGAGCGGATGTTCAATCAGCAGGAGCGGCTCCCCATCATGCAGCAGTTGATTCTTGCGGAGAGCGCAGAGGAGAGGGACCAGTGCGTGGCCAGGCTCCTCCCTTTCCAGCGTGAAGATCTCAAGGATATCCTTAGAATCATGGACGGCAGGCCGGTCACCGTCCGGCTTCTGGACCCTCCGATCCATGAGTTCCTTCCCTCTGAAGATGAACTGGTGGATGAGATTGAACACCTTAAAGAACTCAAACGGACCGTGGAACTCATGGCAGACCTGCCGGACACCCTCAAGCTTCTTGATCCCGAACTCCACAGCAAGTACTCTGCAAACCTGGAGACAATCACCCTGGGTCTCGCGGAACTGAAGCACAAACACCTGGAAGAGGACCTCATCACGGCAAAGGAGAGCATGCTCCAGAAAGTGAGGGCTCTTTCCGAGACCAACCCCATGCTGGGACACAGGGGCGTGCGACTGGGCATCACCTATCCTGAAATCTATTCCATGCAGGTCCAGGCCATCCTGGAGGCGGCGGCAGAATGCCTCAAAGAAGGGGTGCCGGTCGCGCCCGAAATCATGGTTCCCCAGGTGTGCACGCTCCAGGAACTGGTCTTTGTGAGGGACCACGTGACCAGGATCCATCAGGAGGTGGAAAAGAAGTTCGGGATCCAGGTCCCCTTTAAATTCGGAACCATGATCGAAGTCGTGCGAGCGTGCATGCGGGCCGGCCGGCTTGCGGAACTGGCGGAGTTCATGTCCTTCGGGACCAATGACCTCACCCAGGCCACGTTCTCCTTCTCGCGGGAAGACGCGGAAAACAAGTTCCTGCCTCTCTATAACGAGAGGGGAATCCTGCAGCACAACCCCTTTGAGATTCTGGACATGAAGGGCGTAGGCCGCCTCATGATGATCACCGTGGAGTGGGCCAGAAAGGCGAGGCCGGAGATTAAGGTGGGAATTTGCGGGGAACACGGCGGGCATCCGGATGCCATCCGGTTCTGCCACCACATCAAGCTCAACTATGTCTCCTGTTCCCCTCTGAGGGTCCCTATTGCGAGACTGGCTGCCGCCCATGCCAAGCTCAAAGAGGCGGAGTTCAAGTTCGTATAAGGCAAAAGGAAAAAGGTTAACCTTTTTCCTTCTTTTGTCTATTGCCCGTGGCGAGATAGCTCATAGATCTTCTGGCTGAGCTGCGAGAGAACCTCCAGCGGCTCCTGCTCTTTTTGCGGGCGGCGTCGCAGGAAGTCTTTTTTTATCACCGCAACGGCGTTGGTGAAATTGAGCCTTGACAGGGCTCCCACGTGGTCCACGACCCCCAGCTTGTGAAACCTTCTCCCCAGGTAGCTCATCTTCTTGAGGAGCGCCTCCTCTTTTAGCCCAAGGTTCTTTTGATGGGCCATGGCCTTGGTGGCGATCCAGTAGGATTCCAGGAACGTCTTGGTCAGGCTGGCCCAGGCGGGCAGCTTGTCAAAACCCATTCTGGTGATCTTGAAGGCGGCCTTTTCCGCCGAGGAACTTACAAAGGAAGCTTCCAGAAAATAGTCGAGGACGGATCCGACCTTCTCCCTCTCGTTTTCTACTTCGTCGAAGAGAAATTCGTTCTTGAGGAGGGTCTTCATGAAGGTGTAATCCTTGAGAATAGAGTCCAGCGGCTTTTCAGCCTCCCTTCCTGTCAACAGGGAGGTGGCGACAAGGGCATGGGGGATGAAGAAATGAATGATGTTGTTCTTGTAATATTCGAGCTCAACTTTCTTGTCGTCTTCCACAAAATAAAACGTCTCTTCTTCCTGGTCCACGTCTTCCAGCACGTCCACGATCTTCCAGTTTAGCAGCAGGGAGAGGGTTTCCTGCGTGGCTCTGTTGGAATCTCCGAGACTCGCGGCCATCGGAAGGCTGTAAGCCTTCAGAAAGCGGATCAGGGTCTCTACCGTTTCGAGGATCTCCGAGTAAAGGAATCCGCGCCGGTGTGCGCCCAGAATAGCCGTTGCCACAAGGGTGAGAGGGGTGACCAGGGTCACATCGTTGATGGCCTTGACCAGGTGAAACGCAAAGCGCCTGGGAAGTTCCCGCGGCTCGAGCTTCGTTTGCTCGAGGTACTCATTGAGCGAGACAGGCGGGCTGAAGCGAATGTAAACCTTTCCGTACTTCCGCTTCAGAAGTCGTCTGGCTCCGATAATGTGTTTGAGCTTCTCCTGCTCCTTTACCCCGCCCTCGAGTTCTTTTCGGTAAGACTTCTCTTCCATGATTCGGTCATAGACCATGGAGGTGGGGACGAACACGAGATCCTTGCAGAACCCCTCGGCATGGGCCTGAAGAAGGATGGAAAGAAAACCTGTTTTCGGAAGAACCAGTTTTCCGTTCCGGCTTCGGCCTCCTTCGATATAAACCTCCAGGGGATGCCCTTCTTCCAGAAGGGCCTTGATGTACCGGTTGAAGACCTCCACATAGAGCCGCGGCTCTCGGAAGGAGCGGCGGATGAAGAACGCGCCGGCTTTCCTGAAAATGTAGCCGAGGGGCCAGAAGGCCAGGTTTTTCCCGGCTGCCACTCGGGGAATGTGCATGTGGGATGCATGGAGCACGTAATTGAGGAGCAAATAGTCAATGTGGCTCTTGTGGGAGGGGATGAAGATGAGAGGCCCTTTTCGCGCCCACTCTTTGACCATGCCCAGCACGGAAGAATCCACGTCAATCCCTTCAAAGAGCTTCTTCCAAAGCCATCGGAGACCGATGTCGAAAAGGTGAAGATAGGTGATATTGAAATCCGCGGCAATTTCATCGAAGTACTCGCCCGCTTTTTTCCGGGCATAGCTCAGGCTCTTTTTCTCAGAGGCGGCGGTGCTCTCGATCTTCTCGCTCACCTTGGGGTCCATGAGGACCATTTCCTTGAGCTGTTGTCGGGACTTCATGATCGGCCCGAGGATCACTCTTTTCCTGCTGTCGATGCTCTCGATGAGCGCGTCCCGGATTTCTGAGACCATGGCATGGAGAGGGCGGTCCGGCGGTTGAGACTGGAGATACGCTCGGAGGTCCAAAGGTTGGCCGAAATCGATGAAAGCCTCGCCCCTGTGTTTTGCAAACATCAGGATCTTTCTGATCACGCTGGGATAGTCCCGGTACCCGAATAGGATGTCCGTGAGCGTTTCATAATCCTTCTCCACGGAGGTCTCATAGAGAATGAGCTGAGGGACGATGAAGATGGGACGATCCATGTTTCTCTGAGTTTCAAGAAGAAACTGGAGATGATCTTTTTCAGCGTGAATAAACCGGCTGATGAAGCGCTTCGGGTCGATGAGAAAGATGAGGGAGGGCTTGCCTTCCTGCATCGCTTTGCCGTAGAAGCTGGTCTGATAGGGGCTGGGGAATTTTCCCGATCGGTAGAAGAAGGAGAGCTGGGAGAAGAGGACCTTAAAAAAGCGAGTCACGGGCAAAAGCAGAGACATGTTGAGATCAAAGGCGATTTTGGGGTAAGGAAGCCGTCTTCTTCTGAGATTGTAGTGATAAAGAAGGTAATCGAGGTGGCCGCGGTACTTGGTCGCATAGACCACCGTGCCCTCTTTTTGGAGCTCTTTCAAGCCCTCCATCGCGTTTTCGTCGACCTTGGCTCTCCGGAAAAGGGCATAGAGCACCCATCCCAGCAGGAACCTCGGCTTGTCCTCAAGGAGGTAAGGATAGAGAATCTCTTTGTCGGCTGACTTCATGATGGTTCAAAGGGAGTATCGTCTAAGCTATAGATAAGTCGGTTTCACTCCGCAAATCAAGTTTTTTATGCGGGTGGGACCGCCCTTATAGGCTTTCTCAAAAAAGTCCGAGCCCCGAGATTATGTTGACAAAAGGAATTTCTTGTTTCTAAGATAGATCAAAAGGATCCATTGGAGGTGCTCATGCTCAGACCCATGGTCATTGCAGGATTGACTGTCGATCCTCTGACCAACAGTCCCATCGTGATTTTGAAAGAGATAGGAGGCGAGAGGACCCTTCCGATCTGGATCGGTTTGCTCGAGGCGACAGCCATTGCCAGCGAGCTCGAGGGGATCAAGTTTTCAAGACCCATGACTCATGACCTTCTCAAGAACATCATGTCCCTCATGGACGTGAAAGTAAACAAGATCGAAGTGTGTGATTTGAAGAACAACACGTATTTCGCTCTGATCTACCTCGACCACAAGGGCAAGGAAATCTCCATTGACGCGAGGCCGAGTGATGCCCTTGCGCTTTCGCTCAGGATGGGCGCTCCTATTTTTGTTTCCGAAGACGTGATCAAGAAATCCTCCCAGATCGATTTGAAGGCGGAGCCGGAAGATAAAACCGAACAGGGCAAAAAGTGGCAGGAGATCCTGGAGAAACTCAACCCGGACGATTTCGGAAAATACAAAATGTAACGGCTTCGCAAGAAGCCGTCACCCCGTCGAAGAACGGGGTCCAGGCATTTCTTAAAGAGCTCTTTCACGCTCAAGGGGTTTCATGACCATTCGAGTTCTGGCAGACCTCTTGGGCTTTTCGAATTTTTGGGGGGACAAAGGCACAGAGGGACAAAGGGTTCTGGGAGAATGGTTTTTCTGCTTTGTGCCTTTGAATCTCTGTCCCTTTGTCCCTTCCTATGGAGTGAACCCATGATCGATCTGCATACCCATTCCCTGTTCAGCGACGGTGCGTTGATTCCTTCGGAACTGATCCGGAGGCTCGAAGCCATGGGCTACCTCGCGGCAGCCATCACCGATCACGTGGACTCCTCCAACCTGGATCATGTGGTCCCGAGAATCGTCCGTGTGGCCGAGGAACTGAACCATGCGCAGTCGGTCAAAGTCATCCCGGGGGTTGAATTGACGCATGTGCCGCCTGTTTTCATTCCGTCCCTGGTTCGAAGGGCAAGGGAGATGGGAGCCCGGCTGGTCGTGATTCACGGGGAGACGATCGCCGAGCCTGTGGCCGCCGGAACCAACAGGGCAGGGATCGAAGCGGGAGCCGATATCCTCGCCCATCCGGGTCTCATCCGGCCGGAAGAGGTGAAGCTTGCGGTCAGCAAAGGCATATACCTTGAAATCAGCGCCAGGAAAGGGCACAGCCTGACCAACGGGCACGTCGCCAAACTGGCGTCGGAGGCGGGAGCCCGGTTGGTCCTGAACTCTGACAGCCACGGTCCAGGGGATTTCATGACGGAAGCGTTTGCGGCCAAAGTCACCCAAGGGGCCGGCCTGCCCTCGGATTCGCTCCAGCAGCTCCTGTCCAATTCCCGTCTTCTTCTCGGAGGAATCGGATTTCCCCTTTGAGGCGTTCGTTCCCCATCTTTCATCTCTCCGGAATTCTTGTGGTCCTCCTCTGGGTGACCCTGATGACCCTGCTCATCCGGAAAACGGAGTTCTCTGCAGAGCCCAAGGGCAGCGAGGAATTCACGACCCCCTCCCTCGAAATTCAAGACAAGGAATGGAGAGAGATTTATCTCAAAGAGCGAAAGATCGGCTACACCGTGAGCCTGATCAGGCCGTTCAAGGCGGGGTACTTTATCCAGGAGGAGCTCTTCCTGAAACTCAACCTCATGGGCCTCGGCAGAAGCCTTTACTCGCTCACCCAGGCCCAGGTGGACGAGAACCTTTTGCTGGAAAGCTTCCAGTTGATGATGAACTCCGGCGTTGTGCGTTTTCGCCTGTCGGGAAAGGTGGAAGGGGACGTCCTCGTTCTGAGTTCCGGGGCGCAGAGCGCAAAAAGGATCAAGCTCACTCAGGCCCCCATGGTCGCTTCGAGCATGACCTACTTTTTCCGCTCGCGGAAAATAAAGGAGGGCGATGTCTTTCCTTTACCTTTTTTTGATCCCTCGACTTTGATGCAGAAGCAGCTGCAGATCAAGGTGACCGGAAAAGAGGGGCTGACCCTCCACCGGGTGACTTATGAGGTGTTTCGATTGGAAACCGAGCTCTGGGGAAAGCCGCTCACTTTCTGGGTCGACGAACACGGAGAGATCCTTAAAGAAGAAGGGTTCATGGGCTTCACCACGGTTAAATCGAGTGCGGCCAGGGCGCCTCTGGAAATCGAGGGAGGGACTGATCTTTATGAGATGACCGCCGTCGCCCCGGATCGTCCGCTGAAGGATCCGGTCCGGCTGACCTATCTGAAAGTGAAAGTGGACGGAGGGGACGGCAAAAACCCTGCTCTGAACAGCGGCCGCCAGCGAATGCAGGAAGGGGCTCTTGAGATCCGAAAAGAAAAAATTCCCAACCCACCCCCTTACACCCTTGGGGGACGCGATTTCCCCTCCGAGTGGAAGGAGTTCCTGGAGCCGGAGTTCAACATCGAGAGCGCGGACAGGAACATCCTGGAGGCCATGCAACGGATCGCGGGCGACGACCGCGACCCCGTCTCCGTCGCCAGGAAACTCCTTCAATGGGTTTTTCGAAACGTGGACAAGAAACCGGTTCTCTCCATCCCGAGTGCCGTGGAAGTGCTCCGATCCAGGGAAGGCGACTGCAATGAACACGCGACCCTGCTCACCGCACTTCTGAGGGCTGCAGGGATCCCGGCGCGGCTTTGCATCGGCCTGGTTTACACACGGGATAAGTTTTACTATCATGCGTGGACAGAAGCCTACCTGGGCGAGTGGATCTCCATGGACGCGACCCTGAACCAGATGCCGGCGGATGCCAGCCACGTCAAACTTCTCGAAGGCAACCTCGACAAGCAGGTTGAAATTGCCGGAGGAATCGGCGAACTCAAGGTACAGATCCTGGACCAGCGATATGATTAAGCTCATTCATTTGACGAAGACCTACAAAGAGCTCCGCGCCGTGGACGACCTCAATCTGGAGGTGAAGGAAGGAAGTCTCTTCGGTTTTCTTGGACCGAACGGTGCCGGAAAAACCACGACCATCAAGATGATGGCGGGCGTTCTGAAACCCACTTCCGGGAGGATTATCATCAACGGAATGGACCTCGCTGAGGAGCCCGAAAAAGTGAAGCAGTGCATCGGGTTCATCCCCGACCGCCCCTATCTCTACGAGAAACTCACCGGCATGGAGTTCATGAAATTTATTGCCGGACTCTACGGCATGGACCATGCCTCTTCACTTCAAATTAGAATTCGCGACCTTCTGGAGATGTTCGACCTGACGCACTGGAGGGATGAACTGATTGAAAGCTACTCCCACGGCATGAAGCAGCGGCTGGTCATGTGCTCGGCGTTGCTGCCGCAGCCCAGGGTTCTCATTGTGGACGAACCCATGGTCGGCCTCGATCCGAGGGGCGCCCGGCTGGTCAAAGACATCTTTATGGAACTATCCCGCAAGAAAACCACCCTCTTTATGTCCACCCATTCTCTGGAGGTGGCCGCCGAGGTATGCCAGGAGATCGCCATAATCCAGGCCGGGAAGATCATCGCCCGCGGAAGCTCCGAAGACCTGAAGAAAACAGCCGGTGTGGACGGCAGCCTGGAGACCGTGTTCCTGAAACTCACGGAGGGAAAGCGAATCGCCCATGCGACGCCTTTGTCTGCTTCTTAGTCCGAGAATTTGGGGATTCAGGAATGCGCTTTCAAACGCCACAGGAAAGGGGAGAAAGAGAACGGCCTTCATGGTGGTGGTCGGGGTGGCTTTCTGGGCTCTGCTGTTCGGGCTGTCCTTCCGCGTCTTAAAATACTTCCAGTCTGTGGAAGTGATTGGCGACCTGCTCGCCCATCACCTTCTCGGCATGATCCTGATGGTCTTTTTCTCTCTCCTCATCTTCAGCCATATCATCACGGCTCTGTCTAACCTTTATTTGTCATCGGACCTGGAACTGTTCCATGCCTGCCCCGCGCCTCTCGAAGAAGTGTTTCTCAGCCGCGCGATTTACACGGTGATGGACAGTTCCTGGATGGTGGTCGTTTTCGGCCTCCCGGTCATGATGGCCTATGCCTTTGTGTTCAAACCCGGTTTCGGGTTCTACTTCTCCCTCCTGCACATGGGGCTTGGCGTGACCCTGATCGCCGGAGCGCTCGGCATCCTGCTCACCATGATCCTCGTTCGCCTCTTTCCGGCCCAGAGAACGAGAGATGTCATCATGCTTCTGGGAGTGTGCGGGCTCGGTGGTCTGTACATGATGTTCCGGTTGCTCAGGCCGGAACGGCTTGTGGACCCTGACGCCTTTTTCAGCATCGCCCAGTACATGGCGGCGCTTCAGGGTCCGGATTCCCCGTATCTGCCCACCCACTGGATGACCGAGACGCTCTGGGCCTACCTGAGCTGCTCATCGGGGCAAGAGATCTTGTTCCACTCCGGCCTGCTGTGGAGCACAGCCGGCGCGCTGGCGGCCATCAACGTGTGGGTGGCTGAGGCGATCTACTTCTCCGGATTTTCCAAGTCCCAGGAGGCGAAGAGAAGGAGGGCAGGGAAGCGGCTCCTTGATTTCTTTGTCGCTCTGATCAAACGGCCTTTCAAACCGGAGCTCGGAGCGATCATCGACAAAGACCTTCGCGCCTTTTTCCGGGACAACACCCAGTGGTCCCAGCTGCTGCTTCTGGGCGCGCTGGTCGTGGTTTATGTTTACAATTTCTCGGTGCTTCCTCTGGACAAGAGCCCCATCCGCATCGAGTTTCTTCAGAACGAGATCGCTTTTCTCAACGTGGGACTTGCCGGGTTCGTTCTTTCCGCGGTCTCTGTTCGCTTCATCTTTCCTGCGGTGAGCTCTGAAGGGGCTGCGTTCTGGATCATCCGGTCTTCGCCCGTGCCCCTCAAACGGTTTCTCTGGGCCAAGTTTGCGCTTTACCTGCTCCCCATGCTCGTTCTCGGAGAAATGCTCATCCTATTGACCAATCACCTTCTCGAAGTGACTCCCTTCATGATGGCCCTTTCTTCAGCCACCATGTTTCTCACCGTTTTCGGGATTGTGGCTCTTGGAGTGGGCATGGGCGCCATGTATCCGAATTTCAATCACCAGAACATTGCCCAGGTGGCGACCGGTTTCGGCGGACTCATGTTTATGATTCTCAGTGCGGCCTTTGTGGCGCTGATCGTTGTGCTGGAAGCCGGGCCGGTCTATGTGCTGGTCATGGCC